>CETI01122607.1_pt1 | contig 25100 bp, 24 predicted proteins | sample 361441 | NCBI WGS metagenome assembly CETI01 (sample SAMEA2622478, study PRJEB7988) | marine metagenome | biome: marine biome (ENVO:00000447); feature: deep chlorophyll maximum layer (ENVO:xxxxxxxx); material: "saline water (ENVO:00002010), including plankton (ENVO:xxxxxxxx)" | depth 90 m | reverse complement strand
AATGTCATAAATAATACCAATGCGGTTGATGTTAAAATCCAAGATGTGTCACCAGAATCTATAGACGCATAACTGTTTAGTGGAATAAATAAAATTGATAGAATAAAAATAAAAAGAATACTCATAATTAACTCCTAATATAAGTTTTATAAGTAAAATCTCTATTTATATTTTTTTAAATATATAATGCCTAGCTTTTACTTATGATTAGTTATTGGCAATTCGTGTGCCAAATAAAAAAAAGAACGGAAAAGCCCACGAAAGCTAGGAAACTAGGGCTTTTCCAGGAGGTAGCCATCAGATTTTAGATGCTACTCAAAGTAGGTTTATTTAATCTTTTTATTTAATTGTATATGCCTCTATACCAACTTCATTTTTATCAGAACCTAACACCTCTTCTTCCTCACTAGGTCTAACTCCTATAGTAATTTTGAGTACCGACCATACTATTACCGAAACAATAAAAACAAAGACTACTACTGACAATGCTCCAATAGTTTGAGTTAGAAACGATGTATCAGGGTTTGTTATTGCAACAGCAATTGTTCCCCAAATTCCAGCAATCAAATGAACGGGTAAAGCACCTACGACATCATCAATTTTTAAACTTGAAATAAATTGTGTACCAAGAACTGCTATCATGCCACCTACTCCACCAATCAACATAGAGCTATATGCTGTTGGCATTAAAGGCTCAGCAGTAATTGAAACTAGCCCGGCCAAAGCTCCATTTAATGCAAAAGTAACATCAACTTTTCCATATAGTGTTTGTGACAAAATCATAGAAACTATCAAGCCAGCGCAAGCTGCTATGTTTGTGTTTACAAATATATTAGAGACTGCAACTGCATCGTCCATAGAACCGATTGCAAGCTGAGATCCGCCATTGAAACCAAACCAACCTAACCAAAGTATGAATGTACCTAAAGTTGCTAATGGTATGCTAGATGCTGGAATCGGAGTAGATGTGCCATCTGAGGCAAATCTTCCAATCCTCGGACCAATAATAATAGCACCAGCTAAAGCTGCTGCACCACCCGCTGCATGAACCAATGTAGATCCTGCAAAATCAGAGAATCCAATTGATGCTAACCATCCTCCACCCCATTGCCATCCCATTTCTATTGGATAAATAATTCCAGCTAAAATTGCGGCAAAAATGAAAAAAGGCCATATTTTTATTCTTTCTGCTATTGTTCCAGATACTATTGAAACTGTAGTTGCACAAAAAACCATTTGGAAAAACCAGTCTGAATGTGCCGAATATCCAGTCGCTATATCTTCAACAGCAGTAAAGGATGTAAAGCTACCCATATATCCGCCTTCTGATATTCCATAAGCTAAATTGTATCCAACTATGTAAAACATAATCCCTGAAATTGAATATAGACCCACGTTTTTTAAACAAATTGTGGAAACATTTTTTGATCTAACCATACCGGATTCCAACATAGCGAAACCAGCGGCCATCCACATGACTAGAAAACCACATATCAAAAATAATAATGTATTGAAAATAAATGCAGTTTCATCCGGTGAACTGGATGCAGAAGCACTATTAACTGAAAAAAGCGATAAGATTGACAAAAAAACAAAAGTGAAAAAATTTTTTACTTTATTTTTAAACATTTTTTAACCTCCAAGATTTACTATTACTTTGGAGGTGGCAAAATTTGTGCCACTTAATAAATCAATAAAAAATTATCATCATATTGTATTATTATATTTTATGACTTCTGAAATTCAGACATTAAAAAACTTATATGAATTAATTGAAATTTCATCATCTAGGTTTCCTGATAGAGTTGCATTATCCGAATATAAAAATAATCAAATTATCGCCTTAACATACTCCGAGCTGCTATATGCAATAGAAAAAAAAAGCAATGAAATAAGCAAGTTAGCTATTCCTAAAGGATCAAATATAGCTTTGTCTGGCGCAAACTCGATCAATTGGGTAATAACTTTCTTTTCAATATTAAAGGTTGGCCATATCGTAGTACCAATCGACTCAAAAATGAACCAACAGGGTATGGAATTTATTTTAAATTTTACAAATACGCAACTTTTTATTGTTGATAATGTTTCTAGTATTAAAATTTCAGATAAATTTAAAACAATCATTCAAGAAATGGATCATGTTTTAATAAAATTAGAAGCAGAAGAAAACAAAAACCTTCAGTCTACTATTCTATTAAAGAATGTAACAAATATTAATGAAGAAGAAAAAAATGATGTTGCACAAATCCTTTTTACCTCTGGAACAACAGGTGAGCCTAAAGGGGTGGTTCTTACGCATAAGAATATTTTATCAAATATTAAGGATATTCATGAAATCTTGCCAACAAAGAACTATGAAAAATCTTTTTCCATCCTCCCTCTTCATCATGTCTATGAATTAACATGTAGTCTTTTGCATAATCTTAGCAAAGGCAACTCAATACATTTTTGCTCAAAAATAGACTTAGTAACTATGGTTAGAGAAATGAAAATAATAAAACCTACAATATGGCCAGTCGTACCATTGATTCTAGAGAAAATATATAAAAATATTAATAAAAACGTTTCCAAATCTCTAATTCAGAAAATATTACTTAAGTTTGCTCCAAAACTTTTTGGCTATATCTTAAGAAAAAAACTAGGCCTTAAAGAACTTGGACTTCTTTTAAGCGGTGGAGCAGCATTAAACACTACGGTTGAAAAATTCTTTAAAGATATTGGCATGACCGTCACTCAAGGCTACGGACTATCTGAGGCTTCCCCTCTAATATCCGTAAACCCTCTTGGGAATGAGAGGATAGGCTCTGTTGGAAAAATAATAAAATCTTGTGAGGTAATAATAGAGAATAAAAATAGCTTAGATCATGGAGTGATTACAGTTAAAGGACCAAATATTTTTAGCGGGTACTATAAAAATAAAGAATATTCTAATCAAATTCTTAAAAATGGCTGGTTAAATACTGGCGATATAGGATATATGGATAGTGACGGATATCTATACATAACTGGAAGAGATAAATTTGTAATAGTTAATAAAGGAGGTAAAAATATTTATCCTGAAGAAATTGAAGAATTTTTTTCATCCTCAAGTTTTATAAAAGATATTATAATTTTTAGTAACGATGACGAGAATATCATTGCTCTCATACGACCTGATGATGAACTATTTGAGAAGGAATCTATAGATACAATAAAAAAAATAGTTTATGAAAGTTGCTTAGAAGTTAATCAGAAGCTTGAAGGCTACAAGAGAATTAAAGAAATTTACATAACAAATAAAGATTTTGAAAAAACATCGACACAAAAAATAAAAAGATCTTTTTTAAAAAATATTAATTTATCTGAATATATTTCAGCAAAATAAACCTATTCTTCTATATCTTAATCTTGCATTCTTATATTCATCCTTTAGTTTCCTTGGGGTTCTAATTAGTTCAGCAGGAATCATCTTATATGGAATCTCAACCAAATTCTGCTTTTCCCTAAAAAACCCAGATGGAAACTGATATAAAGAATCATCGACTTTCTTAATATTAATATTTAAATCGTTATTATCTAGCATTTTTATAGATGGAATTAAATCATCAACTATTTCTCTTTCTCTACAAATTATTAGTGATATTAAATCAGTAAATTTTAAAAAGCCTAATTCAACAGAAAAATTTTTATTTTCTATATCAGTTAACAATTTAGGATAATTCTTCTTTGTAAATGAATCACATATTTTAATAAAATCATTCTCATTCTCTCTACTTATAGAATTTTTACTTAAGAATTTAAAGTGCTCGGCTATCAAGAGTGCAGAATAAGGAATTATTGAGCTTGATACACTTTTTAACCAAAGCTCATTTTGTAAGCCCGGTTTCATATTCTGGAAAGTATAAATCTGCCCAGATTTATTAGTTTTAGGTATTTTATCATATTCAATCCACCCACAATCATGATTTCTAATTGCATATTTTAGCTCCTCAGATTGTTCAATACCTTGTGTTATTTCACTATTAATCATTAAAAAAATATCTAACGATACCCTCGCATGATCATGCTGAGTTATAAAGCAAATATCTTCTAAGAATTCTTTTGTTATCAAAATCTTTTCACCAAAAATATACTCTTGAAATATTATCATATTCAAGATAAGTTAAAACCATGGCTAGAGTAGGAATTATTTGTGGAAGCGATTCAGATTTAGAAAAAGCTTCTGATGCTTGCAAGATTTTAGATGAATTAGGGGTTCCATATGATCTCCGAATTGCATCTGCCCATAGGACTCCAGAGCTACTTGAAGAATATATGAGTACAGCTGAAGAGCGAGGAGTTGAAGTAATAATTGCTGCGGCTGGATGGGCTGCTCATTTACCTGGGGTTGTAGCTTCATACACAACTTTACCTGTTATTGGTATACCAATAGATTCATCATGTCTTAACGGTATGGACTCATTATTATCTATTGTTCAAATGCCGCCAGGAATTCCGGTAGCAACTATGTCTATTGGCAAAGGGGGAGCTAGAAATGCTGGTATTTATGCAGCATCAATTCTTGCTATAAAATATCCCGAAATTAAAGAATCACTAAATAATTTTAGACAAAGTTTAAAAGAAAAGGTAAAGAAAGCTGCTGAAAAACATAATAAATAAAATTGCTAGTCTATAATAAATCAGAAATACAATTTGATAAAATAGTTAAATCTCTAAAATTAGGTTCTACTATTTGCTATCCTACCGAAACTCTTTACGGAATTGGCTGCATTGCCAATAACTATGAAGGAATAGAAAAGATTTATGAAATAAAAAAAAGAGACCGTGAAAAAAACTTTACTTTATTATTTAAAGATTTAGATATGCTATCTAAGCATTGCAACATTAAGGATATTGAAAGAGAACTAATATTAAATTTTTCTCCAGGTCCTTTCTCGATCTTGCTAGAGGCAAAGAAGAGCTCTACTATTGATTCTCGAGTTATAAACGATAACAACAAAATCTGCTGTAGAATCTCGCCTCACATATTCGTTAAAACTCTATTCGAATTTATAGATCTTCCAATAATCTCAACAAGTGCAAATATAAGTGGAAATAAAAATATTTTTTTATTTAAAACAATATATAATACTTTTCATAATTTAGTTGATTTTATAATAGACTATGGAGATATTCCTGAATCACTTGGTTCAACTATTGTCATGAATACCAGAGATGGACTAATAGTTTTAAGAGAAGGTGATTTAGACTCAGAAATAATTAAGGATTTTTATAATGGCCAAAGTTAAAGGATTTAAAGGGATAAGATATAACAAAAATAAAATTGAAAATATTAGTGATGTAATAGCTCCTCCATATGATGTAATTAATCAAGAGCAACAAGAGTTACTATATTCTATGCATGATAAAAATATTATTAAAATTGATTTAAATAAAACAGAAGGTGATGCGAAATACGCAGAAGCGAGTAAATTGTTAAACGAGTGGATAAATAACGAAATACTAATCCAGGAAGATAAAGAAAGTATATATCCGTATTATCAAAAATTTGATTTCAAAGGCAAAAATTATGAAAGAATTGGAATTGTAGCTTTAGTAAAGCTATGTGATTTCAATGAAAAAGTAATACTTCCTCATGAGCAAACGTTTAGCGGGCCAAAGGCTGACAGACTTAAGCTTATGGACTCATGTAAAACTAATATATCTCCAATTTTTGGTGTTTATGATAATTCTGATAATTTAATTGAAGAAATTGTTCATCGATTTATAGAATCCAACAAGCCTATAATGGAAGCTAAATCATTGGACGGGATTTTAAACAAGATATGGAAAATTGATGATGAAAATATTCTCTCCCAAATCACTGAATTATTTACCTCTAAAGAAATACTAATAGCAGATGGGCATCACAGGTATGAAACTTCACTTAATTATTCAAAAAAAAATAATAACGAAGAAGCGGGCTATGTAATGTTTTATCTAACAGGAACAATTCAAGATGGTCTTTTAATTAATCCAACACATCGAGTTTTAAATGAAATTGAAAACTCAGCCGAAATTACAAAGAAAGTTACATCTAGTTTCATAACTGAACCCTGGTCAGGAGATATGAATGAGGAGCAACTGGAGGCAGATGAATTCTTCTATATAGATATACAAAATCAGTCAAAACTAAAATGCAAGATAAAAGAATCGGATTTACAAAACTTTTACTCAATGAGTGTATATGCAGTTCAAGAAAAAATAATTGATTCATTTAAGAATAATTACTCTAGCGTTGGACACTTTAAGAGCCTGGATGATGCAAAGTCTTCAATAAGCTCCGAATCAATTGGGTTAATATTACCAAAATTTATTCCATCTGATATCATGAAAGTTGTACTTAATAACGATAAAATGCCTCAAAAATCAACTTATTTTTACCCTAAAGTAGCAACTGGATTATTATTAAATAAATTATATTAAATGATTTATACTCAAAGATAGATGAACAAAGAGAATATTAGAAATTTTAGCATTATTGCTCATATTGATCATGGCAAATCTACACTTGCCGATAGAATACTTGAACTCACAAATACTGTAACAAAAAGGGATATGACAAATCAGTTCCTAGACAATATGGATATAGAAAGAGAAAGAGGAATTACTATAAAGTCTCAATCTGTGCGAATAAACTATAAAAATAAAAACGGACAGGACTATATATTTAACTTAATAGATACTCCAGGTCATGTTGATTTCAGCTATGAGGTTTCAAGGAGCCTTATGGCATGTGAAGGTGTATTATTGGTAGTTGACGCAACTCAAGGAGTTGAAGCTCAAACTTTGGCGCATGCTTTTCTTGCTGCGGATATGGGTCTTGAGATAATTCCTGTAATCAATAAAATTGATCTTCCATCATCCGATCCAGAAAAAGTTTGCGAAGAGATTGAAAATACTATTGGTGTTGATTGTAGTAAAGCTATTCTCGTTAGTGCAAAAACCGGTGAAGGCGTGCTAGATATAATTGATGAAGTTATTGATAGGGTGCCACCTCCAAATAAGGAAAATTCAGAATACTTTAAGGCTTTGATAATTGATAGTTGGTTTGACACATACTTAGGTGTTGTTCTCTTAGTTAGAATCTTTAATGGAAGATTAAAAGTTGGTGAAAAAATAAAAATGATGGCAACTGAAAGAGCATATGAAACAAGAAACTTAGGAATATTCAATCCAAAATCCAAGAACGTAAAAGAATTAAATTCTGGAGAGGTTGGATTTATTACAGCATCAATTAAAGACCTAGGAGATGCAAAAGTAGGAGATACTGTAACCCTAGCAGAAAAACCTGCTACTGAGGCTTTACAAGGATTTAAGAATATTAAGCCAATGGTTTTTTGTGGCCTATACCCTGTTGACTCTAATTTTTATGAGCAACTCAAAGAGGCGCTAGAAAAAATTAGCTTAAATGACTCCTCAATAGATTATGAAGCGGAGAATTCTGCAGCTTTAGGTTTTGGTTTCAGATGTGGATTCCTAGGATTGCTCCATATGGAAATAATAAAAGAAAGGCTTGAGAGAGAATTTAACCTGTCTTTAATTGCCACATCACCTACAGTTGTTTATGAAGTTGAAAAAACAAATAGAGAAAAAGTTAAAGTTGATAATCCTAAAAATCTTCCTAACTTAAGTGAAATAAATAAAATATTAGAGCCCTTTGTTTTAATTAGTCTTCATTCTCCAAAAAATTTTCTGGGTGGCCTTTTAGAACTATGTGAATCAAGACGGGGGGTGCAAAAAAATATAAATTTCATCTCGGAAGAAAGGCTTATATTGGAATATGAAATCCCTTTATCTGAAATGATTTATGATTTTTATAATAAGGTTAAATCAATTACAAAAGGTTACTGCTCCATGGACTATGAACCAACAAATTTAGTAGAATCTGACCTTGTTAAATTAGATATATTGATAAATGGTGAGATTGTTGATGCTTTATCTCTAATAACACATAGATCAAACTCCTATTATAGAGGTAGAGATATAACAGAACAATTAAAAGAAATAATTCCCCGACAACTTTTTGAAGTTAGAATCCAAGCAGCAATTGGATCTAAAATAATAGCTAGTGAAACTGTTAAAGCATTAAGAAAGGATGTAACTGCTAAATGTTATGGTGGTGATGTAACTAGAAAAAGGAAGTTATTAGAAAAACAAAAAGAGGGTAAAAAAAGAATGAAGAATGTAGGTAGCGTTGAGATACCACAAGAAGCATTTATGGCTGTATTAACCAGCAAAGAATAAAATTATCTAGATTATACAATGAACAATATAAGGAATATGTATTATGAATAACTTTGGGAAAGGATGTTTATCAATACTTTTAATACTTTTATTTATTTTTATATTTATCAAATACAATGATTCACTCATAGAAAAAGAGGAGAAGAAAATATTCTGTAAAGAGGTACCTGAGAAATATAATGTCTCATGCAATAAAAATTATAGAGACTACCTATATATAAATTCACAACTTAAAGATGAAGTTAAAGCAAGAATTAAATACAATAATGTATACAACAAAAAAATAGATTCAATCAATAAAAAGAAAATACTTTCAAAAACTGATAAAACCTTATATAAAGAAGTAAAAATAGATAGTCAATCTGATTTTATAAAAATCCCGAGTAATACAAAAATTAAGTTTTTATCAGTCATTTCAGAGGGCGAATACAGGGATAATGAAAATAAGAATCTTTATAAAATTGAAATAACAAATATCAATCAATTCAACCTGTTTGTCGCTATGAATTATGTTGTTAACAAGAAGAAATACGCAGATAAACGTCTACATGGTGAATACTTTACTGATCCAGATACAAACAAACTATATTTAATAAAAGTTAAGTTTAATTCAATCTTAGTTGAAGAGAAGCTTCGTCTAATGAATGATTGCATGCTTTTAAATAAAGATATTGAATCTCTAAACAAAATTATAGAAGATTCAGATTTAAAAAACTGCTTGGCTCCTTTTAATATTAATGGGGCTCCACTGCTTGAGACAAATTTTAATTATATTAATTGGTCAAGATTTAATCAGATTGATACTCTAGTCATTGGCCTAGTTAAAGAAGAGGAAAAGGAGATAACAAATAAAATTTTACATATTAGTGATTTAATTTTTAGGGAAATTGTAAAGACTGAAAACCAAGTTCTTGAAGATGTACTTTTCAATTATATAAATGAACGCCATAGTAATAGGAACAAACCTAATCATGAGGATTTCCTAGAATATGCAAGATATTTTTATAAAAATAGAATATAAGAAAAGCTTTCATGGCAGCATTGACCAGCAAAGAATAAAGTAACTTTAAGTCGATTTTGTTAAACTCTATAGATATCAGAAATCACTATGTTCTTGTCATCATTGCTGTAATAGCATGAGTTGCTGCGCTTGTTGCATTTGGATTAGTAAGAACATTAATCAAAGAAGGTAACCCAGATTGTGTAGCTCGCTCTAATGCTGGAATTAAATCTTTAGAATCTTCCACCAACTCCCCATAACCCCCCATTGCCTTAACTATTTCGTGAAACTTTATAAAAGGTAGTTCATGGCCTGCTGGTGTTTTGTCCTCCCCATAAGTAAGCCAGTGTTGATGTTTAGTCATACCCCATGATTGGTCATTACATACTACGCAAACAAAAGGAAGGTTGTGCTTAACGGCTGTTTCAAACTCCATTAAGTTCATTCCAACAGCACCGTCACCTGTTATCAGAACAACTTGTCTGTCTGGGAAAGCTGTTTTGCTTCCTAAAGCAAAAGGTACTCCTACTCCCATGCATCCTAATGGACCACCCTTAACATATATTCCCGACCGATCTACATTATATGTTGAATCTGTCCAGGCTTGAGTATCTCCACCGTCAATACAAAGCATAATATCTTTTCCAAAATAATCCTCTACAGCCTTAACTACTCTTAAAACATGTAATGGTTTATCATCACTTAATTTCAATTTTTCAACTTCTGACCACTCTTCTTTTTTCCACTTTTTACAAGTTGTAAGCCATTTTGAAAAATCTAAATCATTACCAATATTTAAATTTACTTTTTCGATTGCTTTACTTATATCAGACAATATTGGTAAGTCAGCAGGTCTATTTCTCCCAATTTCTTCGGCCTCAATATCAACTTGTATTACTTTTGCGTCAGGATTAAAAGTCCTACCCCAACCAATATACAAACTTAGTCTTACTCCCAACAAGATAATTAAGTCAGCCTCAGAAGTAGCCTTTTTAAATCCATTAAGCGCGGAAGGACTAGCTTGTCCCATGCAATTCTCATGATTATCTGAAACTACACCCCTACCAAAATTAAGAGTGAATATTGGAGCGTTAATCTTCTCAACAAACTCTTTTAGAGAATCCTCTGCTCCCGAATACCAAGAACCACTACCTGTTAGTACTACGGGTCTAGAAGATGACATTAATAATTTTTTAAACTTTTCACAATCCTCATCAGACATTTCTGGATTAGATGCCATTTCTATTTGAGGTCTATCGAGCTGGCTAGCATCAACTTCATCATATAAAACCTCATGAGGGAACCCTAAATATACTGGTCCTGGCCTCCCAGATGTGCACATTTTATATGCCTGAGCTGTATATTCAGATAATCGCTTAGTGTCGTACACTGCTCTTGCCCACTTAGTAATTGGTCGAACCATATTTTCTTGATCAATTTCTTGAAGCGGTAATCTATCCAATTCCTCTACTCCAGATTTACCTGAAAGAAACATGCATGGTGAATTAGATAAAAAAGCACCTGACATTCCAGTTACGACATTCGTTAAACCTGGTCCAGCTGTTATTAAACATACTCCTGGAGTTTTTGTTACACGACCATATGCATCTGCGGCCATTGATGCACCTTGCTCATGATGGAAATCAATCAATCGAATCCCCATATCTTTACATGCATTATAAATGGGATTTATATGACCCCCTGCAAGTGTAAAAATATCTTTAATCCCTAATTCTTTTAGTGTCTTTACTATTGCAAAGCCACCATCAATTTTTTTGCTCATAGTTTTTAACTTAATTAACAGTATAATGTATTAAAGTAGATATTTTAAGGAGCTTTATTATGACCGAAGAAACAAAGACAGAAACGAAACAACCAAGCCCTGAAGAGGCAATGCAAGCAATTCAAAGTTCAATAGCAAATGCCTTTAATTTAGGTCTTCAACAGCAGCCTAAAGAGGGTGCCGATACGATAGCCGATATTGTTACAGGAATTCAAGAAACAATTTATGCTCAGTTAAAACAAGCATATGGAGATGTTCCAGAAGATTTCATTAAAGCAAATGCTGAATTTTTTGTTCAAGTCGCCGCAATGGGCTATATCATCCCTCGTGTTTGTGCATTTGATCAAGACTTCCAAGCTAGATTATTTAAATTAATAGAAACTAGAGTGCTTGAAACACAAAAAGCTGCACAAGAAAAAGCAGGCGAGGAAAAAGGGAAAATTATTACCGAAGATAAGAAAATAATACTTTAGGATTATCTTTATTTGAATATTTTAGTTACAGGTGCTACAGGCTACATAGGCCCATTCCTAGTCAATAGACTAAAGGAAATGAATCACAATGTCACAATACTTGTAAGAAAAGAAAATGACTTCAAAGAATTAAAAGCCAAAGGTTTTAATTGTGTCATAGGTGATATAACAAATAAAGAATCTTTAGTTGGAATATTTGAAGATATTGAAGTTTTATTCCATCTGGCAAATATAGCCTCATGGTGGCTTCCAGATAATCAAACATATTACAATGTTAATGTTGATGGAACTATTAATTTGTTTGAAGAAGCAAAAAAATTCTCACTTAAAAAAATTATTCATATAAGCAGTATTGCTGCAATCAGACAACCGGAGGGCTTTATTGCAAATGAAGAATCAGTTCATCAAGGAGACTTTGAAAGTCACTATAGTAGGTCAAAATATCTGGTTGAAAAAGAAGTTTATAATTACTTAAAAGAAGGTCTGCCTATTGTTATATTAAACCCTGGTGTTGTAACTGGACCCAATGATAATAAAACATTCGGTAAAACAGTCTTAGGTATTGCGAACGGTAAAATTAAAGCAAAATTTTTTCCTAATTCATTTATACCGCTTGTTTATATTGATGATGTAATTGAAGTAATGATAAAATCAATAGATCTAAAAAATGGATCTAAATATATAGTTGTCGGAGAAAATATTAAAATCGGTGACGTATTTGATAAGGTGTGCAATCTTACAAATCAAAAAAATATATCCAAGATAACGCCGGAGTGGCTTCTTCTATTAATATCTTACTGGTCTGAATTTGTAAGTTTTTTTTCAAACAAAAGACCATCTCTACCTATTGATGGACTTAAAGCAATTAAAATCGGAGCTCAAGCAAGCTCTAAAAAATCTAGCAAAGAACTAGGCATTAAATATAATGATGCGGAACAGATTTTAACCAAATTAATTAATTGGTTAAATAAAAATAATTTAATCAATAATTAGAGTAACTTAGGTTCTAATGTAAAGATAAAAAATTTGACATATTTTTCTTCTTTATTTAAATTTGGGTTTCTATGTGTTCAATGAAATCATTAATCATAGCCGAGAAGCCTAGCGTTGCAAATTTAATTGCTGATGCTTTATCTATAAGTAAGAATTCAAAAAAGGCTGACTTCTTTGAAAATGATCGCTTTATAGTTACTTCAGCACAAGGTCATATAGTTGAATATGAAAAACCAAAGCAAAAATGGAATCTAGACTTACTACCTTTAAATCGGCCGGAAAAGTTACAGCCTATCCCAAGGGTAAAATCAAAAGTTGATTTAATTAAAAAATTAAGCAAAAGAGAGGATGTAGAGTCTCTTATCAATGCTTGTGATGCAGGAAGAGAAGGTGAGCTTATATACAATCAAGTCATAAGCTACCTAAAAATCAATAAACCTTCAAAAAGACTTTGGCTTCAATCCATGACAAAAGATGGAATCTCAAAAGCATTCACCGAGATAAAGCCAGACTCAGATTTTAAAGGGTTAAAAAACTCCGCTCTAGCAAGGACGCATGCAGACTGGGTTATTGGAATGAACGGAACAAGAGCAATTACAGGGTGGTCAAGCAAGGCATACAATGTAGGTTTTAATAAACAAGTGGTTGGAAGAGTTAAGACTCCTACGCTAGCTTTAGTTGTGAAACGAGATAGTGAGATTGATAATTTTATTTCTGAGAAGTATTTTGAGGTAACAGCAGAATTCAAAACGAAATCCGGAAACTATTTGGGAACATATTTTGATAAAGATTTTACAAATAAAGATTTTAACGATGAGGAAAAAAGAACAAAAAAAAATGATAGGATATTTAAGTTAGAAACGGTGGAATCAATAATTTCATCATGTAAAAATCAAGACGGAGCGATAAATGAGGAAAAAAAGGAAAGAAAAGAATATTCTGAAGCTCTTTTTGATTTAACTAGCCTTCAACGAGAAGCAAATAGTAGGTTTGGCTTCAGGGCTCAACAAACATTACAAATAACTCAGGGTCTGTATCAACCAAGAAGCGGAGAAGGTTACATAACATACCCAAGAACAGACTCTAGGCGGCTCCCTGATGATTACCCAAAACAAGTTCTTGAAACACTTAATAATTTTATTGGAACAAAATATAGTTCATTTTCTGAGAATATATTAAAAAAGAATCTTGTTAATCCTAAAGAGAAAAAGGTCTTTGATTCAAATAAGGTTTCAGATCACTTTGCTATTATCCCAACCAATATTGTTCCAGCTAATGGAAAACTCTCCGAGCCTGAGACAAAAATCTATGATTTAATTGTAAGAAGATTCTTAGCTATTTTTTATCCACCTGTTGTAACTCAAGAAACTACTAGAATTACTACCATTGGAAAACACAACTTCAGAACCAAAGGGAAAATTTTATTAGATAAAGGCTGGAAGGAAGTTCTTGAAAGTGCTACTTCAGAGACAATATTGAATGCGATTGATGAAAATGAAAAAGCTAAGTGCTTTGAAGTATCAAAATTAGAGAATTCAACTAAGCCAAAAGCAAGATATACAGATTCAACTCTTTTAAGGGCAATGGAAACTGCAGGAAATGATCTAGGTGATGAAGAAATAGCTATGGCTATGAAAAATAAAGGTATAGGTACGCCTGCAACCAGAGCTAATACAATTGAGGACTTAATCAAAGAGAACTATTTATTTAGGACCGAAGAGGAGAATGGTAAAAAATGTATTGCTTCTCATATAAGAGGAAAGCAACTAATACAAGATTTAGATATTTTAGACTTAAAACGACTTACAGAGGCAAATTTAACTGGTGAATGGGAGTTGAAATTAAAAGAGATGGAAGAAGAAAAATATTCATATGATGATTTCATGAAAGAAACTGATAAATTAAGAGATGAAATCATCGAAAAAGCTAAATCTGTTAATGTTGATACTGATACCTTTATTAGACCATTAGATATTGATTGTCCAATCACCGGCCTACCTGTTATGGAAACTTTTAATAGATACACTACTGATAAACCTGACGAATCAACTAATATTAATAAAATTATTTCTGGTCGGCCCGTAAGTAGAAATGAAGCTATTTCATTAATTAAATCTTTTAATGGAAAAGAAGGGCGAATAAAGCTTGAGGGGTTTTTAAGCAGATTTGGAACTTTTTATGGAGCAGATGTTGTTTTAAAAGAAACTGGTAAATATGAATTGGATTGGGGACAAGAGAAAGAGGTGGACCTTAAAGAAAAGACTAGCTTAGGGCGTTTTGATTTTATTAATACTGAGGTATTTTATGATGATAAATTTTATTATTTTGGAAAAAAAGGATCCAATAGAATATCAACTCTTATACTTTCTCCATATTTAAATTCTGATGATGAAGAAGAGAAAAAAAGATTTTCATTACCTTTAGATGAAGCAAAAAAATTATTTAATGGGGAAAAGACTAATATATTACAGTTTAAATCAAAAAGAAAAAATGCCAGAAAACCTTTTTTTAAAGCAAGGCTATATTTGGACCCTAAATTTAAACCAAAATTTGAAATGATAAAGCCCGAAAAAATTAGCCCGAAGAAAGAAGAAAAAAATTAATCTGATAATTAATGCTATAATTAGAACATGTTTGAGAAAATTACAGACAAAATAAGCAGTTCTTTTAAGAAATTAAGAGGGAACAATGTAATAACAAATGAAAACATTAAGGACTCTCTAAAAGAAATAAGAATGAGCCTATTAGAAGCTGATGTTAATTATAAAGTTGTCAAAACTCTAGTTGAAAAAATAGAAGAGAAGGCTTTAGGGCAAGAAGTAATTAAAAGTATTTCTCCTAGTGAACAATTTATTAAAATTTTTAACGATGAATTAGTAAAATTGCTTGGCGAAAAAACCGAGCCCTTGAACATAAAGGTTTCACCACCCGCTGTAATTATGATGGCTGGACTCCAGGGTTCAGGTAAAACCACAACCGCTGCAAAGTTAGCAAAATATTTAAAAGAAAAAGAAAAAAGAAATCCATGTCTTGTATCGGCTGATATATATAGGCCTGCTGCTATAGAGCAATTAAAAATATTATCAAATCAAATAAAAGTTCCTTTTATTGAAAATGATTCAAAGAATGTTGTAGATATTTGTAGTAATGCTTTTAATTATTCATACAATAATGGATTTGATACATTGATCATTGATACAGCAGGAAGACTACAAATAGATTCCGATATGATTAATGAATTAAAATCTATTAAAAAGGAAATTAAAGTTCATGAAACGATTCTTGTAATAGATTCAATGATTGGTCAAGAAGCAATAAATGTTGCCAAAGAATTTGACCAAGAAGTGGTAATCGAAGGAATACTCCTAACCAAGCTAGATGGAGATGCGAGAGGTGGAGCTGCATTATCAGCCAAATATATAACAGGTAAGCCAATAAAATTTTATGGTTTTGGTGAAAAATTGGATATGTTAGATATTTTTCATCCTGACAGAATGGCATCAAGAATTTTGGGAATGGGCGACGTTGTATCATTGGTAGAAAAAGCTTCCGACTCAATAGATCAAGTCGAAGCTGAAAAACTCACAGATAAATTTAAGAAGAATGAGTTTGATTTTAATGATTTCAAACAGGCTATAAAATCTATGAATAAAATGGGATCATTAAAAAGTACTCTATCTATGATTCCAGGATTAGGTAAACTTTCGGACGATGAAGAGGCTATAAAGAAAGCAAATATAGAGCTTAAGAGAACCCTGGCTATAATTGACTCGATGACTAATAAAGAGAGAGGCGATCATGGTCTTTTAGATGGAAGCAGACGAAGAAGAATTGCCAAAGGAAGTGGAACCTCGGTACAAGATATAAATTCTCTTGTTAAAAAATTCTTACAAATGAGAAAGATGTCTAAGAATATGGGGAAATTCAAAAAAAAATCTAAAAATATGTTGAATTTTAATTAATTTTAATCATTATTAATGGACGGAGGAATTATGATAAAAATTAGACTAGCAAGATTAGGACGAAAAAAAAGACCTTTTTATAGAATTGTAGCAACAAATTCCAGATCCCCTAGAGACGGAAAATTCTTAGAAATACTTGGAACATATGATCCGCTTCAAGAGCCTTCAATGGTTTCTATAGATAACGATAAGCTCAATGAGTGGGTTAAAAAGGGGGCTCAGCTCAGCAACAGAGTGCAAAAACTCACTGACCCTGAAAAGTATGCAGAATTAGTAAAAGATAAACCAAAAAGAAAACCAAAAAAAGCACAACCAGAGGAAAGCAAACCTGCGGAAACTGAACAATCTTCTGAAGAACAAGCTGCTATAGATAGTGAAGCATCTACTGCTGAAGAATCACCAACTGAAAATAAAGAGGTTGATACTCCCGAGGAATCAGTTTCATCTTCAGATGAATCTACCAGCTCAGAAGATGAGGAAAAGCCTTCATAGAAAAGCCTTTTTAAAACTTCATTAAAGAACATGATAAAAAAAACTGAGCTTATTTAACCGAAGTATTGTATAATCGTGAATAGAGGTAGATATGAATAAAGTTGCAGAATTAATTAAATCAATCGCAAGCTCTCTAGTAGATAAACCAGAGGAAGTAGAGATTCACGAAGTAACAGGAGATACTACTACCGTTTATGAACTAAAAGTAGCTCAGGAAGATTTAGGCAAGATAATTGGTAAACAAGGAAAAACAGCAAAAGCAATGAGAATTCTTTTGGGTGCAGCTGCGGCAAAAGACAAGAGAAGAGCCGTTCTCGAAATTGTAGAACAATAATTTTCAATCTCATTGATATAGGCATTTTTATGGCTGACTCTGATGGATCAACTATTTTAAGTATCAATGATTATTTAAATTATGACTTTGTGAACTTCACTATTGTTTCTTCGTCTAATAAATCTTATGGAACTGTTTCAAGGGTCTTAGGCTCAAAAACAACTTCCTTACTTGAAGTATCATTTGAAAACAAAAAATATCTTATCCCGATAAATGATTCATTTATTACTTCTCTAGATTTAGAGGAAAGAAAAATAAAAGTTACGAATATAGAGGAAATTTCAAACTTATGATCTTTAATGTGTTAACAGTTTTTAGAGAGCTGATTAAGCCAAGTACTAAATATGGGATTCTGTCTAAGGCAATAAAAAATAAAAAAATCAAAGTAAATATTTTTTCTTATTCTGACTACCTAAATGATAACGAAAGAATTGACGACAAACAATTTGGTGGTGATCCTGGAATGATCATTAAAGATGAGGTAGCATCTAAGGCTTTACGGTCAATCAAGAAACTAAACCCTGAAACAAAAACTATTTTCCTTACCCCAAAAGGAAGAAGGCTTAACAATAACCTTGCAAAAGAACTTTCCAGGTATAAGAATATATCCATTATCTGTGGCAGATATGAAGGATTTGATGAAAGAACCATAGATAAGCATGCCGATATGGAAATCTCTATTGGAGACTTTATTGTGTCTGGTGGAGAAACTCCTGCAGTTATATTGATGGATTCTATTAGTAGAATGATTAATGGTGTAGTTGGAAATGAAGAATCTGTTACAAACGACAGTTTAAATAACTCATTATTAAAACATCCTGTATATACAAGGCCTGCCAGCGTAAAAGGAAAAAAGGTTCCTAAATTACTTATATCAGGTAATCACAAAAAGATTAGAGAGTTTAAAAGAAAAAAGTCTCTAATTGAGACAGTTAAGAAAAGAGAAGATTTACTTGAGTATGCAAATATAAACTCTCAAGAAAGAGAAATGTTAATGAAGATTAAGGCAAAAACTATTAAGTCCTCTTGTTATGTGGCTCTTGTTCATTATCCAATTGAAAATATTAAAGGCGAAATAATTAAAACATCGCTTACAAATCTAGACATACAGGATATTGCTAGAACTTGCCAAACGTATGGGATTAAAAAATATTTTATAACCCACCCTGTTAAGGAACAAAGGGAGCTGGCGAAGAATGTACTTGATTACTGGGAAAAAGGTACAAATATAAGAAATCATAGTACGAAACATGCTGCTTTAGAAAATATAGAAATTAAAAATAGTATTCAGACAGCAATAAAGTCAATAAAAGATATTCATGGTAAAAAACCTAAAATAGTTGCAACCGATGCAAGAATTATGCATAATATGGTTAATTATTCTGACATCAAGCGCAAATTAGATACTGATGATAATCCTTATTTGTTTTTGTTTGGAACCGGATGGGGATTAACTAATGAAGTTTTGGATAATTCAGATTATATTTTAAAGCCTGTCGGAAGCTATTATGAATATAATCATTTGTCGGTAAGGAGCGCTGTTGCAATAATTTTAGATAGAATTTTTGGTTGTAAATTTTAGGTGCAATATGAATATTATAGATAAATTAGAAAACAAAAGTCTTAGAGATATACCCGATTTCAAATCAGGGGATACCGTCGCGGTTTCATATAAAATTAAAGAAGGTGAAAAGGAAAGAATTCAGATCTTTGAAGGAATAGTAATTGCCAAAAGTGGTGCTAGTATAAAAGAAACTTTCACAGTTAGAAAAATCTCATATGGTATTGGAACAGAAAGAATTTTTCCAATTCATTCCAAGCAAATAGATAAAATTGTTGTCAAGAAAAAAGGTAAAGTAAGAAGAGCTAAGCTTTACTATATCAGAGGACTTTCCAAGAAAGCATCAAGAATTAAAGAAAGTACTAAATAATTATTGTTTTAAACCTAGTAATAATCTTTGAATGGTTGCATATAAAGAAAGTACTGTTATGAATATGATAGTTAGCATAAAGATTAAATGCTCTATTTCCAAAAAAGTAATACCATAATACTCAAAAGCTGAGCTGATTAGCCCTCCTAATCCAAGACATACAACACGCTCTGGCCTTTGCATAATCCCTATATTTGTTTTAAATCCATGATTTTCTGCAGCAGATTTAATATAGCTCACAGCCAGACTAAAAACGGCAGCAAGGTAAATAATAAATACGAACTGTGTTCCATAATAAAGAATCATTAAACCAAACATTACTACAATTTCAGAAAATCTATCAAGGCAACTATCTAAGAACGCGCCTTTTGCTGATTGTGTTGAATTAATTCTTGCTACTCTTCCGTCTAAAATATCAAAACTTGATCCTGCAAGAAGAACTAAAGAAGCAAGAAAGATTGACCCTATAGAAAATAAAAAGGCAGTTATGAATGAAACCAAGAAAGACATTAGTGTCAGAAAATTTGGGCTAATTTTACTTTTAACAAGGTTATCTTCGATTGGGGAAATTACATAAGTCCACCATTCCTTAAAAACATTCGATATAACTGTATTATCTTGATAGCCCTTAGTGCTCTTTGTAGCTTTTAATATAGTTTCATCATAATTATTCTTTATATCTTTGTACAAAAAAATTGTTAAGACTTTATAAAGAACAAGTATCAATATTATTGCAATAAAAATATTTTGTGGATTTATTAATGTAAAGTAATTTCCCATAATTCCTCTAATATAATAAAATCTATCACATCCTTTCAGGTGATGAAACACCTAAGAGATTTAAACCATTTGTAAAAATTATCTTTAATGATCTTAATAGTACGATTCTGGCCTTTGTGAGCTCTAGGTCATCAACTAAAACTTTTGTATTTTTATAGTAGCTATGAAATATTTTAGCTAATTCTTGCAAATAAAAAGCTATCTTATGTGGAGACATAGTATTCGATGACTCTAAGACAACGTCAGAAAAATTTAACATCTTTTTTATCAACCTTATTTCTTGCTCCTCCTTTAGTAAAGACAAGTCAATTCCATCTAAACTACCATTGCCCTCTTTATTCTTTGATAAAATACTATTAATTCTTGCACTCGCATATTGTATATAAAAAATAGGATTATCATCTGAACCCTCTCTACACTTATCTAAATCAAAATCAAAATGTGAGTCCGAACTTCTTGAGACCATCATGAATCTTACTAAATCTTTGTTAAATTCGTCTAACATATCTTTAATCGTTGTATAGCTACCAGACCTTTTAGACATCGAAACATCTTTTCCATCTTTTATTAATCTAACAAACTGAATAAGAACAAATTTAAGCTTGTTTAAATCATTCGATAATAAATTCATTGATGCATTTAATCTTGCAATATGGCTATGATGGTCAGCACCCCAGATATTTACAATCAAATCAAATCCTCTTCTATACTTATCATGATGATAAGCAATATCATTCATAAAGTAGGTCGAAGTATTATCTGTTTTCCGTATTACCCAATCATCATTATCACCAAAATCTGATGTTTTAATCCATTCTGCATTTTCTTTTTCATATAAGCCATTATTCGCTTTAATCAGCTCCCTTACTTCTAGTAATAAATCAGAATCATGTACTTTTTCTTTTTCTGAATACCATGAATCAAAACTAATATCTAACTCTTTAAGATCTTTTATTATTTCTTTTTTTAAATACTCTATGGCAAAATCAGAAAAAAAAGATCTGTCATTGTCTAGAATAGAATTGGAATTACTGCTTGATACTATCTCTTTAGCTATATCAATTAAATAGTCACCTTTATATCCCCCCTCAGGAAGCTCAAAATCTAAACCAAGATTCTCTGCAATTCTTGCTTTTAGAGATTCTGCTAATAAACGAATTTGGTTTCCATAATCATTTATATAATATTCTTTTGTGACATTGTAGCCAGAAAATTTTAATATTCTTGCAATCGAATCGCCTACAGCGGCATTCCTTAAATGTCCTAAATGTAGTAATCCTGTTGGGTTAGCAGAAACAAACTCTATTAGGACTTTTTTACCGTTTCCTGTTGATGAACCAAATTTTGCATCTTTTATAACTATATCTTTTAAATATTCCTGATAAACGTTATTTGAAATTTTGAAATTAATAAATCCAGGCTCTTCAACTGAAATATTATCAAAGAAGGGGTCCTTGTTTCGATTTATTATTTCAAGGATATCTCTTGCTAAATCCATAGGCCTAGTTTTTAATTTTCCCGAACTTACTAAAGCAAAATTGGTAGAGTAATCACCATGTTCAGTATTTCTGGGAATAGATAAAGAGAGTTTAGAAAAATCTAAATCAGAAAACTTGCTATCATTTGCTAAGAACTCTTTAATTTTATTGGCTACTTTATCCTTTAACATGGCAATAATTTTTATTAAATTTAACCTTCACTAAACCTTACAATTTTATCTTCAACTTTTAAATGATCCGTAAAATTGATTGCTTCTAAGGATAAAACACCATTAAGAAAACTTACTTCGGATATTGAACCAGATTCAGTTGTAAAATCAGTAAAAAATTTCAACTCTTTATTGGATATAGTACATAGCACAGAGGCGATTACTAAGTTATGTGTAACAACTAAAATAGTGCTATCTTGAGTCAAGCCAACTAGAATTGATTTTATATATTTTAGACTTCTGTCCCTTACCTCACCTAGTGTTTCACCATTAGGTAACCTAAAATCCTCTGGGTTTTCTCTCCAAATTCTTAGCTCATTAGAATACTTTTCCTTTAGATATGTTAAAGACAGTCCTTCAAAGTCACCTTGATTCATCTCTCTTAAATCCTCAGAATAGTTTATATTAAATCTATTATCATAATTAATCTCATTTAATGTTTGCTTTGCTCTTTTCAGGTCACTACAAAAAACATGGTCAATCTTTTTATCTTTAAAAAAACCTTTTAATTTTTTTGCTTGAGCTACGCCTGCACTATTTAATTCAAGATCAGAAACGCCCTGACATCTTTCCTCTTTATTCCATTCTGTCTCACAATGTCTTACAAATATTATTTTCATGATTGACTATTATTGTAGACTATTTATCCCTAATAACTAATGAAAAAATACTTTTTGTTAATGAAGATTAATTATTGTATAAGTTACTATGTCTCAATACAGGAAAGGATACTTATTCGAAAAGAAAACACACTTAAAAATAAGCGATATCATATCAACCCACAAAGATCTGAAATTTTATGGAATTGAAAGCAGAGGAAGTAAAGGGGCTGCCGATATCGTATTCGGTATATACAATAAAAGATATAAAATAAGAACATGGGTTGGAATACAATGTAAAAGAGGCTATGTTTCAAAACCAGAGAAGTCTAGAGAAATACAATCTGCAATGAAGAACTATGGGATGATAATGTTTTATAGTACGCCATGTAAAGAAAAGAAAACAGAAATTGAATTTTATCCAGATTTTGAAAAATGGTTAGATAACTGGGGTAAAGAAACTAAATAAGTGCTTCGATTATCGAATCATCGATATCAAAATTTGAATGGACCTTTTGTACATCATCGCAATCATCCAACAAATCTAACATTTTAATCATATGCTCAGCGGGCTTACCTTCCACTTTAACTGAATTTGAAGGAATCATAGATATTTCAGCGCTCTCTAGTTTAATATTGTTACTTTCTAAACCTTTTCTAACGTCTTCAAACTTATCAACTTGGGTCAAAACTAAAAAAGAATCTCCTTCATTGACAACATCATCCGCTCCTAGGTCCAATGACAAATCAATTAATAAATCCTCTTCAATTGATTTAGCTAATATCTCAAACTTACCCTTCTTTGTAAAAATCCATGACACACATCCAGATTCACCTAAATTTCCGCCAAACTTACTGAAAGCTCTTCTTAATTCAGAAACGGTTCTATTCTTATTATCAGTGAGAACCTCTACAAGGACAGCTGTTCCTCCAGGGCCATAACCTTCATAAGTAGTCTCTATAAAAGTATCACTTTCAAGCTCACCAGTTCCTTTCTTAATTGCTCTTTCGGATGTATCTTTAGGCATATTTGCACTTTTTGCGTTTACTAGAGCGAGTCTTAGCCTGGGGTTGGTATCGGGGTCCCCTCCGCCATCTCTGGCAGCAACAGTTATTTCACGTATTAATTTTGTAAAAATTTTACCCCTTTTTGCGTCAAGTGCGCCTTTTTTGTGTTTTATTGAACTCCATTTTGAATGTCCAGACATTTTCCCACCTATTAGTAATTAAAAATATTATCAAAAAAAACGTTATAAAACAATTAAAAATTGACTTTTAAACAAATATGTTCTTTAATAATAGTATATATCCTTTCAGATATATTAAAATTTCCATTATTTGTAACCCAAAGGTAATTAATGAGTAAAAAGCCAAAAGAAAATTCTGAAAATTCTAACAAGAAAACTATTGATATGATGAATCTAAACGAACTTAGAGACCTCAAGTCTGAGCAGCTTCAAAAGATTGCACTTGATTTAAAAATTGAGGACATAGGTCGAATGACCAGACAAGAGATAACTTATGCAATACTCAAATCACAATATGAGAGCAAAGGTGAAATATATGCTGAGGGAGTTTTAGAAATATTAAACGAAGGGTATGGTTTTCTTCGCTCAACTAAATATAGTTATTTGCCTGGTCCTGATGATATATATGTTTCAAAATCTCAAGTGAGATCTTTCATGCTAAAGTCCGGTGACACAGTTGGCGGCTATGTAAGACTTCCAAGAGAAGGAGAGAAAAATTTAGCATTACTAAAGATTGAGTCTGTAAATTTTGGTGATCCAGATTACTGTAGAGAAAGAATAAGCTTTGGAAATAGAGTACCCCTTCATCCTAATAGCAGGTTAGATATGGAGAGTAATCCGGATGAATTATCTACTAGAATCATTGATATGTTCATACCAATTGGTAAAGGGCAAAGGGCGCTTTTAGTTGCTCCACCGAGAACAGGTAAAACAGTTTTATTACAAAAAATTGCACAAGCAATAACTGACAACAACCCTGATGTATCACTTTTCGTTCTATTGATAGATGAAAGGCCAGAAGAAGTTACAGAAATGGAAAGATCCGTCAAAGGAGAAGTTGTAAGTTCTACTTTTGATGAGCCTCCTCAAAGACATGTACAAGTTGCAGATATGGTTCTAGAAAAAGCAAAAAGACTAGTTGAACATGGGAATGATGTAGTTATTTTGCTAGACAGCATAACTAGGCTTGCAAGAGCTAGTAATACGGTATCACCTTCAAGCGGTAGAGTTCTAACAGGTGGAATGGAAGCAAATGCACTACAAAGACCAAAAAAATTCTTTGGTGCTGCAAGAAACACCGAAGAAGGTGGTAGTTTGACTATTATTGCAACAGCCTTAATAGAAACTGGCAGTAGAATGGATGAGGTAATATTTGAAGAATTTAAAGGAACTGGTAATATGGAAATTTACCTTGAAAGAAAACTTGCAGAAAAAAGAATATATCCTGCTATAGATCTTCAAAAATCAGGAACAAGAAAAGAAGAATTATTAATTGAGCCTGATGATTTAAATAGAATATGGCTTCTTAGGAAAGTTCTAAATCCAATGAGTCCAAATGAGTCAATGGAATTTTTACTAGACAAACTTAAAGGCTCGAAGTCAAATCAAGAATTCTTAAAAGCTATGAATGGTTAAAGGACACCAATTAAAAATTGATGCCCTTATTTTAATTAAAACTTAAACTACCTTTTTCTTTTAGTAGTCTTACGCTTCTTAGCTGCTGGCTTTTTCTTGGCTGTAGTCTTACGTTTT
>CETI01142291.1_pt1 | contig 25101 bp, 16 predicted proteins | sample 361441 | NCBI WGS metagenome assembly CETI01 (sample SAMEA2622478, study PRJEB7988) | marine metagenome | biome: marine biome (ENVO:00000447); feature: deep chlorophyll maximum layer (ENVO:xxxxxxxx); material: "saline water (ENVO:00002010), including plankton (ENVO:xxxxxxxx)" | depth 90 m | reverse complement strand
ACCTTCTTGATGTCGTTCTGGACGAAGGCGATAGACGCTGCCATGAACGCGGTAATCCCGCCGATGTAGGCCACGATCAGCCCCAGGTCGTCCAGACCAGCGACGCCATGGTGGCCGACGTCAACGAATGGGACCATCCTGGCGACTAGGTACAGCCCAGCGTTGACCATGGTGGCAGCGTGGATGAGGGCGGAAACCGGGGTTGGGCCCTCCATGGCATCGGGAAGCCAAACGTGGAGGGGGAACTGCGCCGACTTCCCTACGGCACCGATGAAGAGCATCAGCAGGGCCCAGAACAGCTTGTCGGGGTCTACCGTCCCGTTGATGGAGGGGTCGTCGAAAATAACCGAGAACTCGAGAGAGCCGTAGATGTCGTAGAGGATAAGCAGGCCCACCATGAGGAAAACGTCGCCCACGCGAGTGGTCAGGAATGCCTTCTTCGCGGCGTAGGCTGCGCTCTCCTTCCAGAAGTAGAATCCTATCAGCAGGTAGGAGCAGAGCCCCATGATCTCCCAGAAGATGAAGAGCCAGAGGAAGTTGTCAGCCAGCACCATTCCGAACATCCCCATCGCGAAGAGCACGAACTCGGCGTAGAAGCGATGGTTGCGGTTCTCGTTGATTGGGTCTGTGTTCATGTATCCGAGGCTGAACCAGCAAATCAGGAAGCACAGGAAGGTAGCCACGAAGAGTAGCATCAGGGTCACGGAGTCGACCCAGACCCCTACTCCGATTATCCTCTCAGAGCTCATCGTGTAGTCGGAGTGCAGCACGTCGAACGAGATCCAGTCGATCCATGATGCTGCTACTCGCCCACCTGCGTCCTCGGAGATCACGCGAGCCCCCCGGATGTAGTCGACCAGGATCCAAACCGCGATGGAAAGCGACACTAGCAGGGAGGAAAGTCCGATCACCCCTCCCTCCTTCAGGGTCTCCTTCCAAGTTGGTTTTCCGTTGTACAGCTGCCCCGATATCAGGATGACAGGGAATGCGATGAACGGGGCCAGGACAATTAGGAACGCGGCATCGACCGATTCCACCCCTGCGATAGCCAATACCGGGACTATCAGGAGAGCAGGTATGAGTGGCATCAGCAGCCTGTACTCGTTCCCCGAACCTCCCATTGTATCACCTAGTTGCTGAGCTCCCTCGCTGCGTCCAGCGAGATTGTCCCCTGTGTGCTGTATAGTGAGAGCAGTATGGCGAGCCCGATTGCGACCTCGGCCGCTGCGATGGCGATTGCGATTGCTGTGAAGACCCACCCGTCCACATCCCCATAGTGGGTGGCTGCTGCGACGAAGTTCAGATTAGCCGCGTTGAGCATCAGTTCGATGCACATCAGGACGACGATTGCGTTCTTGTGGTAGAATGTCCCTAGCAGACCGATGCCGAAAAGGATGACCCCGAGTGCTGCGATCCAGGTTGGGTCGATCATTCCTCGGCCCCCATGTCCCATAGGAGGTTGACGAGCCTCTCGTCCCTGACTAGGTATGAGGCCCCTATCATCGCCATCGCCAGCAACGAGCCGAGGATCACTGTGGCCATCGTCCATTCGTTGAAGATAGCGTCTGCGAAGGCCAGTGTTGTGGGTGCCTCGGATGGCCCCGAGTCCCACATAGAGTGATCCATCATCCCCCTCAGCAGGACCAGTATGAATGCGAATACGCCTACGCCGGATACGGCTGAGATGGCATTCAGCGTGGGTAGTGACTCGACGTCCTGTATCCTTCGACGGGTCAGCATGACCCCGAATTGGACCACCAGCATTACCGAGCCGAGGTAGACGAGGATCTGGATCGCAGCGAGCATCTCCGCACTCGCCATCAGGAATGCCGCGGCCACGGCGAAGAAGGTGAACATCAGCCACAGGAGTGAGTGGGCCACCCTGGCCGAGAAGACGCACCCGAGGGCACCGACTATGGCTGCGCCTGAGACGATGACGAAGATCACTGTCTCGAAGTCGACCATCTTCAGGCCTCCGCCTTTGCTGCCTTCCTCTCCAGCTTGGCCTTCTCCTTCTTGGCTCGCTTGGCGAGTTCCATGTCCACCCTCTCCTTGTGCACGGAGGGGAGGACCCTGGTCCTGCCTGCGTCCATCCAGAGGTCTTCCCTGGAGAATCCGGACATCCCGTCGTACTCGTTGGTCATGAAGAAGGACTCGAACGGGCATGCCTCCATGCATAGCCCGCAGAACATGCACCTACCGAGGTCGATCCTCCCTGAGACTATGTCCTCCTCGGCAGGCTTGATTGAGCTCAGGGCAACGTCTTCGTGGCCCGAGCCGTCCATCCAGTTGACAGTGGCTGTGTCCCCTGAGATGTCTATGACCTCAGCGAAATCGTACTGCTGTGGGGCGGATGTGTGGTCCTTGACCAAGTCGTGCTCCTCCTCTATCTCGTGGAAGTCCTCTCTCGGCATGGCCGCGAGCCCTCCTACCTCGACCTCGCTGCCGAATCCATGCCACTCTTCACCCTCCTCTGCGGTGTCCAAGACATTGACCCTGACTTCCGAGGTCATGTGAAGGCAGTCGTTGGGGCATGCCCTGACGCACTGCTTGCATGCGGTGCAGGTCTCCCAGATCACCCCGATCCTCCCGTTGTAGTTGCCTGGGACGAAGAGCCATGGCTCGAGGTCGTCCAGCCTCTCGTATGGGTACATCACCGTTACCGGCCTCTCCACGAATGGCATCAGCTGGCTAGTCTCCCTGTCGGCGGAGAACTTCTGATCTGAGCTGGGGTGAGATTGCCCGACCCTCCTGGATGTCTCTGGATCTAGCATGTCAGCGGGCTGAGCGTGGTATCCGTTCTTGAGGAACTTGAGCTTGCCCAGGAAGGGGACCGTTCTCAGCGCGGTCTTCAGGGTGATCCACATCGGCCTGACGACCAGGTTGCGGAAGCTCGGTGTGCCGTGCGGGTGGTAGCTCATGATCCCGCCTCCGTGTCAGATAGGCTGACCGAGGACGCTGCCTTAACCGCGGAGTAAGACTTGTACTGCCTCTGGAGGTCCTCTAGCTTGGTGTCGGGATGCCGGCCCGGGTATGCCTTCGTGACTGCGTATGTGCTGTATGGCCTCCTCATGCTCTCTAGTGCTTCCTTGTCCTCGTCGACGACTAGGATCACGAGTCCGAGGACGCCGGACAGGATCATCACGACTGGCGCCACAACACCCCAGCCCCCATCCCAGACCCACACCCTGAGGAACATGGCAATCGCCAGGTTCACTATTGACAGAGGCAGGAGCCACTGCCAGCCGAACTCGAGTATCTGGTCTGTCCTAACCCTGTGCAGGGATGCCCTGATCCATACGAAGACAGCGAACAGTGCCCATGCCTTGATCAGGACCCATGCGATTCCGGGGATCAGGGCCAGGAGGAACTCGAGGCCCCCTCCGATGACGGGGAGCGATTCCATGGTACCTTGGAATGGAGCCTCCCAGCCGCCGAGGAAGAACAGTGCGAAGAGGAGGCATGCTGCGTAGCAGCGTTGGTACTCGGCCGCGAACATCAGCCCCCACCTCATTCCGCCATACTCGGTCCACCATCCCTCGACAAGCTCGGCCTCTGCTTCAGGCATGTCGAAGGGGATTCTTTCCACCTCGGCGATCATGGTGATCAGGAACAGGGCTGCACCTAGGGGCAGCATGAACAGGTTCCAAACGTTGGACTCCTCGGCTTGGAAGTCAACGATCTCTATCACGTTGAATGAGCCGCTGATGACGCAGACCCCGAGAACGGTGATCAGTAGTGGTATCTCGTAGGCGGTTAGTTGGGCTGCTGATCTCATCCCCCCGATCAGCGTATACTTGTTGTTGGAGGACCAACCTGCGAAGAAGACCCCTAGGGGGGCCACTCCGAAGATTGCCATCATGAAGACCACGGATAGTTCCGGGCTAGAGACGTAGAAGTGGGGGCCGAATGGGACGAAAGCGAACACCAGCACTGTGGTGGAGATGATGATCACTGGAGCGACCTCGTAGACGGGCCTGTCAGCATCCTTCGGGACTATGTGTTCCTTTCCTGCGAATTTGGTGAAGTCGGCGAAGGCCTGGAAGAATCCGGGCAGTAGGAACCAGTAGCCGTGGTACCCCCTGTTGTTGACCCTAGACACGGCTTCCAACTCGTGGTCGTTGCCCCATATCGAGTTCAGTGTCTTGTTCAGCCACCCTATCGGGGCGCCCATCCCGAATGGAAGTTGGTTCCACCACTCTCCAGCAGTGACGCCGCTCTCGCCTATCCAGAGGCTCCGAAGTGTTGTCGTGGCCCCTAGCCTGTCCATCAGTCGTCCGATGAACTTCCTCTCGATGTATGGGATCGGGAGCATTGTGAGCATCATCGTTGTGAAGACCACGGTGCAAATCATCGTGGCCGAGAACAGGCCTTCCAGTGCGGGTTGCATGTCGGCGAACCCGTCCTGCAGGTTCACGACCCTGCCCAGCAAGATGTCCTCCGGCCAGATCCCCTTTGGGAGGGAGATTGTCAATGTGAGATCGAGGTCCTTCGATGGGAGTGTGTCGTGGACGTTGTCCATTGACCACCCGACCAGTCCCTCGACCCAGCCCCTCAGGTCCAACCAGTCTCCCGTAGCCATCATCTCACCTATCCGTCTCCCCTATGCATGGGTCGAATGACCCCATTATCGCTGGGATGTCAGCGACCTTGTATCCGATCATGCACTTGGATGCGTATGGGAGGGTAATGAACATCGGAGAGCGGATCGAGGCCCTGTATGGCATCTTGCCCCTGCCCTCGCCGCCACCTGCGAGGTAGAACATCGACTCTCCTCGGCTGTCCTCGAAGTGATGGGATCCGGACGTCCCCTCGGGGGCCCTGCTGGGGGCCTTCGCCAAGATGGCCGGGTCGCCGGGCTCGTGGTACGTGTCGGCCCCACGGGGGATCTTGTCCAGGGCCTCCAGGACCATCATGGCACTCACCCTCATTTCCTCGACGCGGACCCGGTACCGGTCATAGCAGTCGGCACCCTTGATCGATGGCCTCTCGACTGGTGGTTCCCAGTCCAGCTCGCTGTAGACCGAGTAGGGGTGTGCTGTTCTGATGTCGTAGTTCACTCCCCCTGCCCTCAGGTTGGGCCCGGTGACTCCGTGATTGACCATCTCCTCGGCCTTCGAGTATCCGACGCCTTGGGTCCTGATTAGGAAAATCGTGCTCTCGTCGAACAGTGCCTCGTACTCCTGGATCCTGTCCAGGAACAGGCTGACCTTCGCCCTGGCCCTCTGAGCGAAGCCGTGTGGCAGGTCCCTCTTCACGCCCCCGACCCTGGGGAAGTTGTAGTGCATCCTAGACCCGCCGAGCTCCTGGAGGAGATCCATCATCATCTCCCTCTCCCTTAGGGCCCAGACCAGCACGGAGAGGTTCCCGATGTCTGGACCATATGCTCCCAGCCACATTAGGTGGGATGCGATCCTCTGCAGCTCGACTGCTATCAGGCGGATGTACTCTGCCCTCTCAGGGACCTCTACCTCGAGGAGGTCCTCGACAGCGTAGATGTATGAGTGCGACCATGTGTTTGCGCTGGCATAGCAAAGCCTGTCGCAGTAGGTTGTTATCTGAGTGAAGTCCCGGGACTCGCAGATCTTCTCGACGCCACGATGGATGTACCCCAGGTCGGGTTCTGTGTCGACGACGGTCTCGCCGTCCACCTTCACCTTGAGCGTCCACAGTCCGTGGGTCATTGGGTGCTGTGGGCCCATTGAAATCCACATTTCTGCCATTCTATCACCTCACTTTATTTTCCCAGCGTCAGATGGCTTCCTCAGGAATCCTTGAGCGTCGTCGTACATCTCCTCGAAGTCGTGATACCGAAGCTTGTGCTGCTTCTGAAGCGGGTGGAATCCCACGGGAGTCTCGTGGGGCTGGAGGACCCTGCGCATCCCGACGTGGCCCTCGAAGTCTATCCCAACTAGGTCCCATGTCTCCTTCTCGTTCCAGTCCGCCCCGACCCAGATGTCCTGTACCGATGCCACCTTGGGGTCTCTTGATTCGGGGATCGCAACTCTGACTTCTATTTCCAGGGGGACTTCCTTCCCTTCCAGCGTGGTCGGGTCCTTGACTATGGGTTGGACCATCCCGTCTATCACTGGCGGGTCTGTTACGCCCATCCTCATGAAGTGGTAGATTACCTCCCAGTTCTTGTCGGGCGAGCCCTCTGGCCAGTGGATCCCAGTGATCATGGAACAGTGGTCTACGTCGTGCTCGACCCTCAGGCATTCTGCCAGAATGCGCCAGCTCTCGACAGAGCAGTCGACTGACACTATGTTTCGGGGGCTTGTTCCACTTTTCCTCTCTGACACCTCTGCATCGACCCCCTCCATGGAAGACAGCGCTGATGCCATTGCCTCGGCAGCGGACTTCTGGCTGGATGTTGAGACGACCTTGCCCATTTCGATTCCTCCCCTAGACGTCTCCAATGATGATTGGGTTGTTTGATTCCGGGGCGGCGTCGTCGGGGACGGCCCCGATTCGGATAATCTTCTGGCGGAGTTTGTCGAACCCGTCGATTAGGGCTTCTGGGCGTGGCGGGCAACCGGGGATGTAAACATCGACAGGGATAATCGTGTCAACGCCCTCTAGGATGTTGTATGATTGGAAGTATGGGCCTCCGGAAATGGCGCACTCGCCCATCGCGATGCACCACTTCGGCTCTGGCATCTGCTCCCAAAGCCTGACTATTGGGTCGGCGAACTTCTTGCTGATTGGGCCATTCACCAGGAGGACGTCGCACTGCCTTGGGCTTGATCTGAAGAAAACTCCGAACCGCTCGGCATCGAACCTGCTTGCACCTGCTGCTGCCATCTCTAGAGCGCAGCACTTGATCCCGAGGTGAAGGGGGAATAGCGACTTCCTCTGGCTCCAGTTGAAGACCCTACCAACTAGGACCCCGATCACATCCTTGATCTTGCTTGCCTTCAGGGCCTCGTCAGTGATGTCACCGACTGTGTCCACGAGCATTCTGCTGTTGAAAACCGAGTAGTTCTGTCCGTCGTTGTCCATAATATCCCTCAGATGTATATCCTGCCCCTCTTGCGGAAGACGTGCCAGACCCCCAAGCCCATTAGCAGGATGAAGACGGACATCGTCAGCAGGGCGCTAATTATCGCACCATCGTCAGGAAGGGACCCGCTTCCCTTCTGGATCGCCATTACCCCTCCGAAGGCCAGGAACATGAATGCGATGTCGAACACCAGGAAGACTATGGCGTACCAGTAGTACTGGAAGTGGAAGTTGATGTCTGCATCCCCCAGGGGTTCAGAACCGCACTCGTAAGTAGAGTCCCTCCGGATGTAGAGGCTGTGATCGGCCTCATAGCCCGGCAGGAGGAGTGATCGCGTCTTGTTGGAATCGGAGCCCTTCGGGGTTGGCCTGAGGAAGCGAGTGGCGATGAAACTGCCAACCGGAAATCCGATTCCGACTATGGTCATGACGGCCACTGGAAGGTACATCTCCGCTACAGTACTCATGGCATCACCCTCGGTCCCGTAGGGACCGTCGAACGTGGCCACGAAAAATACGGACATAAGAGTATCCGAGAGGAGGCCTGGGAACTGTCAGTCGTCGCGTTCCAAGTATATTGAGTCTGACAGCATTCGATTCTCGGATCGGACCCTCATGAATAGGTATGCCACGGCTATCGAGCCGACTAGTATTATGGCCATTGCGATGGCCGTCTGTGTATCTCCGGAAAGCGCCCCGGTACGTACCTTTGACTCGACGGTCAGGTCTATTGGCTCTCCAGCGACTGGCATGTCCTTCGGCTGCACTATCACGGTGAATGAGTACTCGTCATCGGCAATCAGTTCGCTTGGTGGGGTGACCCTGACCGTTACTTCTCGGGTCTTGCCGGGCTGGAGCCTGAAATCGTCCCCTATCACATCCACCGTCCAACCCCTGAGTGAGTCGCTTGTTATCACCTCGACATTCTCCTCGACGTTCCCCTGGTTAGTTACGAATAGCGTGAACTCGGCATTCTCGGGGTAGGATGTCTCCATATCCTGGCTGCCTTCGATATCAACCTGCAGATCGTGAATTGAGCGTATGTCGACAACCAGGTCCACGTATGATGGGGTTTGCCCGGTGTTCTTCTTCGAGGTAACGGAGACTCTGATCAACCCGGAGGTCCCGCTTTCCACTTCCATGACATCGAAGTCGATCGTTATCGTTGCCTGTCCTTCTGATGGCACCGTTACCTCGTCCCCTTCCAGGACCTGCCCATTGGAGCTGATTGTCCTCTGGACTGATGAGTCCATCCCCGAGATGTCGATGACTACGACATCGGAACCGCCGTCCCCTGTGTTAGTGACTTGGAAGGAAAGCGAGGAACTGCCGCCCGGGGGAAGTGAGAATTGCATCAGCGACGGGTCTTCCCCTGGGCTCTCGAATGCCACTGCCATGCTGTAGTTGAAGTTCGATACGGTGACGGTTAGGGACTTTGACAACATAATGTTGGTCCCGACAATGCCCACCCTGACTTCGAAAGACTCGGAGTTGTTGTTGATGTTGTCCGAAACAAGGACCTCGAAGGAGATCGCCGACTCCCCCTCGGAGTCTACTGTCAGTTGGGAGATCTCGTTCCCCTGGCTATCCTTGAACCTCGAATCCCACTTCGTCTCCTCGCACGAATCTTGGATGTTTGGATCGCAGGACGAGAGGGCGAAGCTGTCCTGGATGTTTCCAGTGTTTGACAGTTCCAGGGGGAAGGAGACCCATTGTCCGAACCTGCCGGTTTGGGAGTCGGAGGGGAGGTCGATTTTCCCCCCGTGGACTGCAGCGACAGTAACCGTCGCAGTCGCTTCGTCCAGTGTGATTCCCTGCCAGCTGACGCGCATCGTGATCGGATACTCGACGTTGGCCTTGGCGTTCGCTGGAGCGGTGATCTGCAATTGCACGCTCTTCCTATCGCAGTTCGAGGAGGATGTGCAGTGCTTACCGCTGATCGTTACGTATGTCTCGGAGATCTCTACCTGCCATCCTGGCAAGAGGTCCTTGGCGCCGATGGAGAAGCTGTCCTGACCGTTGCCGGTGTTTGTGATCATCATCGACGTTGACGCTGTCGACCCCGGGTCCACATTGTTGATGGAGGGGCTCGACAGGGATAGGGAGGCTTCGTGGACCTGTCCCAGATTTACCCTTAGGAGTGATTCGCAGCCCACGTTGCTTCCAGCCCTCCCTTGGATGTAGACATCCATCGAGCCGGGCTCCACCGAGTCATCGGGGGTTATCTCGAACTCGAACGAGGTCGTGTCCTGGGAGCCGCCCGGCTCGGATAGCAGCCTGCTTGTTGGAGTGTCGAAGTCGACCCAATCGCTCACATCGGTTCCCTCCGCAGTGGCGAACGCGCTTACGGTCCAAGCGGTGTTTCCGGTGTTGGTCAGTGTGAAGATGTTGGTGGCCGACTCCCCTGGGTCCAGATTGTGGGAGGGGTTCTGGAGGGAGGAGTCGCAAGTCTTCACCTCTGGGATTTTCAGGTTCAGGTTTATGCTATCGTTAGCCTGGTCGGCGGGGTTTGGGTCATTGGACACGGTGGCATCGAGAATGAAGCAATGGTCCCCCGATTCCGTTGAGCTGCCCTCGGGGAGGTTGACGGTGATGGTTGCAGTGTCCTTGTCGCCCGAGTTGAGTGACATCTGCTGCGGTTCTACGGAGGCCTCGAGCCCATCTGAGTCGCAGTCTGACTTTGAAGACATTGCGAGCTGTACCGTGGCATCGTTCTCCCCCGTGTTCTCGACGTCTACCGTCCACTCCACCTCATCTTCCTCGCCATCGTAATTGATAGCGCCATTTTCAGGGGACTTGTGGTCCAACTTGACAGAGTATTGCCCCCCTCCTTCCGCGGTTGTAGTGACCTCGACGTCGGCCTGTGCGTTTTCTGACGGGTTTGAGGCGACGCCGTTTGCATTCACTGTGGTGATGCAGTCGCCCGAGGCCTGATCGTTGATGCTTACAGTGAGGATGACGAGCTCTGAATCACCCTGTCCAACCGAGACAACCGTGGAATCCAGATTTGAGGTGAATCCATTGCAGTCTGACTCTTGCGAGGCGCTAAGTGTAACCGTGAGGTCCTCGTCCCCGGTGTTCATGACTGTGATGTCGTACTCGGCCGGGTCTTCTGTGGTAGCGGCTGAGTTTGTCGGACTGGCGCTTAGGGCCAGGTCAGCGGCCGCGAACACGGGGGTCGAAACGAACGAGGTTAGCAAAATTGCGACGATAATAACCGCAGAATCTGGCCTTCTCATCGATTGACCGAGTCATTCGCCCCTCTAAGGGCTTCGGGCACTTAGTGCGCCAATAATCACGATTGTTTGGGTTCTCGATTATTCCCGGCTATTGTTCGCCGTGGTCGTATTCGGGGTCTGCTACCCACTCCTCGCCAGAAGGGTCCCATAGCCATCCCGGGTAGTCGGGGAAACGCTGCAGTTCCTGTTTTTCCTCTGTTGCGGTCTCTTCCGGGGGTTCCTCCATGTGCCCCTGCTCGGCTGGCTTTGCGGATTGAGTGTGCCCCTTCCTTGCCCCCGAGGATTGGGTCTTGCTTCGGATCAGGGATGATATCTCGCCGCCTTTCCTGGTGTACGCGAATGCTGCTGAGGCCGATGCTATCACCACGAGGAGGAGTATTCCCACAACGTAGACCAGAGGGCCGGGTCCCCCTCCCGAGGACCCGAACACTTGGATATCTAGCTCTCTCGACTGCCCGGATATGTCCTCTGCGTTTGACAGCATTACTGTCACGGTGCCATCTGAGCCCGAGTCTGGGGTGATCTCTACTTGGACGGACCTCACTTCCCCTGGTTGGAGCGTGACTAGGATTCCGTCTACTATCCTGATGTTCCAGCCATCTGGCCCGTCTGTCAGTATCCTGTTGGAAATTGCGATGTTGCCGGTGTTTTGTAGTTCGAGGTAGATGTTTGTGGGGTAGTCCTCCATTGCCTCGCCGAAGTTGACCAGGGTCCATTCTACCTCCTTCACGGTGTCAACCTGTAGTGTCAGAGACTCCCTCACTTCCAAACCATCAGCAGACATAACCAGTGATATCTCTGGCTCTGATCCGGCCTCCTGGCTCAATGGGATCGTGATCGAGCACCAAACCATGGCAGATTCTCCCGGGCCGATCCGGAGTGGGTTAACCGAGCAGCTTGAGAGCCAGTCATCCGATGGCAGTTCTAGGGAGGCTTCTGGTTCCCAGATTGAGGTCCCGGAATTAGCGACCGTCCAACCCATGTCGAATGCTGAGTTAACAGGGTGGGCCCCCAGTCCCAGCGGGCTGCTCGATGAGTTGATGTCGGTCCCCTCGACGAATACCACCTCGTGGAATGATACCTCCGGGACCGCTCCCGAGATTGCCTCGATGCTGGTGTTCCAGTCGAAGAAGGTCCCATCCTCGATCAAGAACCTGATCTCCACCACGCCGCTGGCAGCCAGTCCGTTGCCTTGGATAGAAAATGACCACTGGGCGGAGGAGCCCATCGGGACCGTCACATCGCCGAGTCCGCCTTGGATTGTCCAACCCCCTGGGAGAGACCTCTCGATTGGCGTCATCCGGACTTCCCTGTTCCCCTGGTTGGAAATCTGCATGGAAATCTCATGAAGCGAGTCTGCCGTAACCCCTCCCTCGCTTCCGCCCGAATCCGGGGTGAAGTCGATCGAGTCGCTGGGTTGTACCACCATGGGGATCTGGTATGACCAGGTCTCCGAGCTGACTCTGGACTTGACCGTGATATCGGCATAGAATGTTGATCCTGATGTGAGGAGTACTCCGGGTGGCGTGATGATTATCCCAGCAGTAATCGAACCGCCCTTTGAGAGGGTCCCGGTCGACCCCTGTAGTGAGCCTTGGAATGGCCCGAGGTCTAGTAGCCCGACGTTCCACCCGGCCGGCGAGGACATTTCTATGTCATACGTCTGGGCCCCGTTTCCGAAGTTGTGGATTTCCAGGGTTGTGTTTGTAACCCCTAGCGAGTCCACTTGGATCTCTGCTGAGGGCAGGGTGACTGAGGGTTGGGCGAGCACGGGCACGTCGAAGAATATCTCCAATTGCGATTCGACGTCGAAATCCTCGTCTGTTGCGGTGATGATCATCGAGTATGTGCCGGGATCCGGGGGCGAGGGATGGACCAGTGTCAGGTTCACCGTGGTAGACTCGGCTGGCCCCAGCTCCACGTATATCTGGTCGAAGCTCTTGTACCAATCGAACTCGACGCCGTCTACCTTCCTGACTGGTTTTGTTACCTCGATGCTTGCGTTCGTGTCGAAGAGAGCGAGGTTGGTCATGGCTATCTCCCACCTGGTGGTTGTTTCAGAGGCATCCTGGAGGGTCTTCCAGGGGGAATCCGTGGAGGCTTGGATTCCCGGGGCGCTGACGACTATTGGTACGACGATCACGTTGTTGTCCTCGTAGAGTTCTTCCAACTGGTCTCCCGGGTCCACCTCTATCCGGATCTGTGCGTCTCCCTTTTCTTCGCTCTCCGGGGTCCAATCCCATTCCAACCTGACTTCTTCTCCGGGTGTCATCCCTATCGACTTCGTCTCAAGGGGCCTCCCGTTGATGTGTGCCGATACGAATGCCTCTGCGAAGGATCCGGAGCCCTGGTTCACCACTGAGACGGAGAATCTAGTGGTCTCCCCCACTTGGGGGATGGGGGTTTCGATCTCGAAGGAGCCGGGGGGTATGGAAGGGTCGGGAGTCAGGTCGTTGACGTTGACCCCACGGACTGCTATCGCGAATGGCTGGTAAGTCCTGCTGCCCCCATGGGAGAAGTCCTTGACCTTAACGTTCCATATCCCGGTGGATGCAGAGTCTATCAGGACGACTTCCACGTTGTTCTTGTCGTCCCTGTCCCCGCCCGTTGTGGAACGGCCGTTTGCGAAGTCGTTGCCGAGGTACGTGACTGTCCCATCCGGGGATGTTACCTCCAGGTTCAAGTCGTTCCTGAGCTGGGTCGAGGAGAAGGTCGAACCCGGGTAGTCAGACCAAGCCAAGACCACCTTGAGGGGTTCGCCGGAGCGAGTGACGTCGAAGTTGTAGGAGGCCTCTTGCCCGCTCTTGAGCCTTGACCGATCGTCTACGAAGATACCCACGTCGCTATCTGGACCGGATCCCGGAAGGAGGGTGTTCACCAGGTCGATCCTGCCCCATCCCTCGTCGTTGTTCGGAATGTTGCGTACCCCCATGTCCTCTGCACCCAGGATCAGCATCGCCTTCACCAAAGCACCTTGTGGCTCGGGCCTCTCGGCGATCTCCATCAGATACTCCCTGACGAGAGCCGATGCCCCGGCTGCCGCTGGGGTGGCCATCGATGTGCCACTGTACTCCACATACCAGTCGTCATTGAGGTTGTCAGGGGCTTCTTCCGCTTCCTGGGCCCTGCAAGACCTGACGTAGTCCCCAGCAGCTACTATGTCGGGCTTGATCCTCCCGTCATCGGTAGGGCCCCTGCTGCTCCAGTAGTACATCTCGTCAGCAGCATCGCTGCTGTACCTGTTCACGTGGGCACCGACGGTGATCACGTTCTTCGCGGTCCCGGGGGGCGAGACCCCGTCATCCCTCTCGTTTCCGGCTGCGAATAGGACGGTCATGCCATCGTAGGTCCAGTACTGGTCCCATGTGGAGGTGCGATCGTCTGCATCCTCCGATTGCGTGGAGTAGTCCCCTCCCGAGTTCCAACTTCCCCAGCTGTTTGTGTGGATTCTGGCACCGCCGGAGCTGTAAGCAGCGTTCAGGAGCGAATATACCCCCGGGCCCGAAAGGGACCCGGAGTCGTCGTCTTCCATTGCCTGCAAGTATAGCTCGGCTTCGGGGGCCACTCCCTCGTATGTTGAGGTGCGACTGCCGGAACCGAGTACCGTGCAGGCGACGTGGGTCCCGTGGCCGTCGTTGACGTCAGCGGTCGATCCGTCGTTGGCAACGTCGATCCTCTGGACTATCCTGGAGCCGAAGTCGCCGTGGTCGTGGTCTATTCCGGTATCCGCGACCGCGACCCTCTGGCCACTCCCATTCAGGCCGGTGAAGAAGTACTGCTCGACCGAGTTTGCACCCATGTGAGAACGAGCCATGTTGTTCCAGATTGAGAGTTCTGGAACCGAGGTTACGAATGCTACCTCTGGATTCATCGCCAGGGATGATACGGCGCCTGGGTGGATATTCCCGAAGTGTATTCCGACGGCAGGGGACCACTCCGACCCCAGGTAGTCGGATGAGGCTCTTGCCACTGATCCGTTGAGCCCGACACCGGGGGAGTCGAGCCTGTTCAGTTCGGAGTCCTTCCACCCGATCACTTCGACCTCTGTAATTGACTGGGCGTCCCAGAGTCTATCGTCCACGATTAGTGCCAGGGGTACCGGATGGCTCGCTTCCACGAACGGCAGGCCGGATACCGATTCTAGCTCCTCCATTGCCCCCTGGATAAGGAAACCAGAGGGTGGGATAGTGGTCCTAACAGCAACTTTTGCAGCTTCGAGAATCCCGACTCTGGCTTCCCATAGTCCCGTATCGGGAGAGATCAGAACCATCATCAGATCGGATCTTTCCATGGCCATGGAAGGGGGTATGGCTGAGTCGAGGAGCAAGCCTGAGCTTGTGAATGCCCCAATCGAGGAGTCGGCCCAGAGGCCCCGCTCCCCCTCTGCCCCCTCTGAAATGTACGGGGTACCGAGGTCTCTGACACTATTCGGATCAGGAGAGATCGCGATCCTGGTCACATCGTCTGGCAGCTCTTCCAGAGTAGCACCTGTAGTCGGTGCCCCCTGGTTTGGGATGCTGAGAGTCGATGAGAGGAGGAATATGAGTATGAAGACGGATATCTGTTTCTCCATGTCCAAATCCCCCATTTCCCTCGCTTTGATACTATGGGTCACCCGTGAATCGAGAAGCATGTTGGATTAGAATACCTCGAAAGGCGTCTGGTCTACGAAAGACTCCCTTGTCCACTCCCCTACTGGGTGTGTCCAGATGTGGTATTCTCGCTGAGAGCCGTAATCGATGTACTCCAATGCTATCTCGATGTAGTAGTCTTCCCATACGGACTGCCCCAGGACTACTAGCTCTAGGTCATCTGCAGGTGTATTGGAAATCGAGCTATGGGCAGGCAGTTTCGAGAGGTAGAAGTCATGCCTGTCTATCTCCGACTTCTCCGAATCTAGGAACCTGATTGTGAGGCTGACGTCATCGATCGCCCTGCTTCCCTTGTTGTCGAGCTCCACCAGGACTACGTGCCCAGATCCCGCCTGCATGTATACCACCTCGACGTCCACGTTCTCATACGGTATCACCCAGATGAGCGAGAATATCGAAGCCAGTACGATCAATAGGGCCATTATCGAAGCGAAGACTACTCGCTTTGGTGTTATTGATTCGGTAACGTCCTCCAGCACACCCAGGATTTCGTGGGCTGCGTCCTCGTCCGCTTCCGAGGCCTGTCCGAGAATTCCGCCGCTGCCCCTCATCGCATCCCCCCTATTGTGGCGACGGCAGTCAGTATTCCCGATGAGACTGGCTCTGGGGCCATCCAGTGGCTAGTTGATCCTGAGAAACCGGGAATCAGGTTCAGCAGGGAGAGGTCTGACGCGAAGCCGTTGACGCCCAATGTTGTGCCAGATGGAATTCCACCGGTTATTTGTGCGTCGAGCATGACGCCTCTGAGGTCGACGTCGATGCCATTTACCTCTGCGGTAGCTCTAGCCGAGATGATTATCCTGCCTCCTTGGACGTCGGAAACCTCGATCAACTGGTATCCTGGAATCATCACCGTCACTCTTCCGAACTCGTGAATCTCGATGTTAGCACTCTTGAGATTCTCTCCAAGAGCCTCCATCTGTTCGAGGACCACTGGGGGGAGGGTCGGTATATCGGTCGCCCTGAAGTACAGCCTATCGACTCCATCGCCGCTCGATCTGATGTTCAGTCCGTAGGAGCTTGTTGGCTTAATGGATAGCCGGTCTGCTAGGCCCTCGGCCATTAGCACGATGTCCCCCTTGCTGTTTATCGCCCTCCCTCGGGCTTCAATGTAGAGAGACATCCCCTCGCTGGATGCCGAGAAGTCAAGGATGGGCATTCCTTGGAATGCGAGGTTCCTGGTGATGTCGAAGTTCAGGTCTGGCTCCGTTGTTAGGTTCATGGAGCCTGGGATCTGAGTCAAGAACATGGTAGCCGGCCACCACGAGCCTTCCATCCACTGCATCTGCTGAATCATTATCGAACCCACTCCGAGGTCCCCCCTCCGGAACTGATCTGGTACCGTAACATCCATCGAGATCGCATTGCCTAGGCTTGCTTGGATCTCGACTGACTCGGGGATGTCTTGCACCATCATCTCCGTCCTGCTCCCAGCCTGCCGGTCGATCAACAGTGCATGGAACCACTCGAGCCTGTTTGACATCGAGTAGAGTGTCGAAGTGGACGTCTCGGTTATGCCCCCTATCGTCTCTGTTCGGAAGACCGAGTCGACCAGAAGGGATGTCGGCTCGCCGACATCGAGTCCGTCTATCGTGAGGAAGATGTCCTGCCCGTTGACTCCCTTGGAGGAAATGACGAACTCCGGGTTGAATGGCTCCCAACCATCCATTCCAATTGTCACGGCCCAAACCTCGCCGTTGGGAATCATCGTCCTGGATGCTGAGATGTCTACCAGTGCTGGCAGGTTTGGAATCCACGTCTTGAGGTAGAAGCCATCTGAAATGCCGCTTGGAGCGGAGTTCAGGACTATCCCATGGACCCACTCTGGCTCGTCCATTGAGTCTGCGCCCATGCTCGACTCGACGACTAGGTCGAAGGTTGAGTCGGCCTCGAGCCCGAGAGAGAATGAGAAGTTCCCCTCACCGGTGCTAGACCCTGTGGAGATGTCCGTGGTTATGCCGGAAAGGACCCCGTTTACTGATCGCCCTAGATCTGAGAATCCGCCGATGAAGAATGCGACTCCCGTCATCCCCTCCGAAGAGTCTAGTTCGGGGATCTCAAGGGAGGGGCCGGAGTCTGACCCGGTGGGTATCTCTACAGACAGGCTCGAAGGCAGAGGGTATATCTCGGCTAGAACGTTCAATGGAAGACTATCGCTGGAGGGGGCATTGCCTATGTTGATCCGCATTGCATTCCTGCCCTCTATGGTGGCGAAGGCGGTCCCAATTCCAGCACTACCGGAAGCGCCCTCTTCGAGGGGGGGGATCCATCCTACCTCACTTACGCCGGATACTGTGGCAGAAAGGGAGGAGGTGTTGCTCGTGGGGTCGTGGTGGAATAGGAAATGGTCCCCTTCCATTGACAGTGGAGCTGTTGAGTCACTGATCTGGGCCTCGATCATATCGATTGCTGAGTCTGATGACCAAGAAATTACCGACCCTGAAGTTGTTGAGAATGAGCTGGGGAACCCGGATACACGGACTGCCTGGCGATGAGAGCCGTCGTAACCTGTGTACAATATCGAGCCGATCTCGGAGGAAGCGGAGTAATCGACACCGCCGGAGGAAATTGAGATCGTTATGTTGTTGGGGACATCCGATAGCCACGCCGACTGGTATTCTGGATCCTCCAGGGATGATGTCTGATGGCTGATGTATGACAGTCTGATGTCCTCGTTCGAAATTGTCTGCAGAGCGAGTTCCTGATTCCCTGTTGAGTTGTCGTCGACTAGGGAGAAGGCTTGCATTCCGGAGAAGTTCACGCTGGCTGCTACTGGGACGAGTGGCTCCTTGAGCCCGAAGTCGGTTTGGATCATCCCCAGTCCGCGGTCCAGGGACAGTATTACGTGGTTCCCAGAAGATGTCGGATGATCAGAGGAGCCGATCTGCATCGAAAGTTCGGAGAGTGGAAGTGCGCTTCTCGAGGATAGCCAATTGTCCGTCATCAGAAGGTGGATCTCTCTTCCAGAGATGCTTCCTGCGTCGACGCTTCCGCTAATCAGCTCGACGACGGTGGATGGTACTTCGTTCAGGATGCTACCCACGTCGAGGAAAACATCGACCAAATTGAGGAGGACCGAGTCAATTATCTTCGAGATGAAGTCAAGATTGTCCCCCGAGTCGAGGGAGTTGCTGGCTTCCGATGACCCCCCGAGCCCGAATGACCCGTAAACCGCAACTGCCGATGGAATTGAGTCTGCAAAGATGTGAATGCGCCTGTGGTCCTCGCTGGCCCCCCCTCTGGAGAACCATGATGTGTATTCCAGCGATTGGAGCGGCTGAGCTGCCCTGACGACAATCAGGCTTTCCGGTGGATCTGCTGGATTCACCGGCAGAGTGGGGTCATCCACGTTCTGGCTGTTGTCCCTGGTGAAGTTCTTGATGCCGATGATGAGTCCGAGCCTATCGGGGATGTCCCCGGGGAGTTCCGGCTGATCCACGGATCCCAGCATCCGGAATGCCCTCTCTATCTCCCCCTGCGATAAAGACCCTGCAGGCATTCCTCTGAACCATCCGAGTGAGTCCGTGGTGTTGCCGAACGATCCATCTGACTCGGACTCGGGCATGTCGGAGCGGTCCTCGTGGAAGTGGATGTGCAGGTCCGACCTCCTGTCCGCCCAGTACTCCAGGGTTGTGAGGCTCTTCTCGCCTGTTAGGCCTCCTGCTGAGGGCAGGATGCTGTCCGTCCTTACGATCAGTTCCGCGGAGCTGGGTAGGCGCTTTGACTCGCCGTGCGGGTGGAATCTCGCTTCGATGTATGCGAGTTCCCACATGTCTCTGTCAGAGTTGCTCTTTGGGGGGGAATAGTGTATGTAACCAAATCCGGCTGAAACTCCGCATGAGATCTCTAGAGAGCTTCTCGTGTACAGTTCTGATGTCTCATAGGACTCGGAGCACTCGTCCTGGCCGCCGTTGTCGAATCTCAGAGAGTATGGCGCGGCTATGGACGCGAATGTGATTCCTGACTCATCTGGGGGGTCTGTTAGGCCGAATGGGTCGGTGATGGCAGCAAGGATGGACGCGGCGAATTCCTGACCGGTTCCGGCTATATCGAAGTACAGCTTCTCTATTCCCACTTCGAACTTGAAGTCATTTGGGGGTGTTGTGAACCTAGAGTCGATGACCCAAACATAGCTCTCCCCACCCCCGAGATTCAGGAGTGACCCGGAATCCGAGTATGAGAATGCCTTGATCAGGGACACGTGGAGCGAGGTCAAGTTATCCCAGTCTGTATCCGAGGCGCTGTTCCCGACGTCCCTTACCGTGAATTGGATTCCGGGCTCAATCCAGAGGGAGCCATCCTCTATCCCCCAGCCTCCGATGAAGTCCACGTCCACGGTCAGTCCGACCTGGATGTCGTCATCGCCATCGCCATCGACGTCGACCGAATGCAGGAGGGCCTCTGTGTTCGTGTTGATGATTGATAACAGTGAGGCGCTGAATGACACTACCTGATACTGCTCGGTAATCGTCCCGTTGTCGTCTACGTGCTGTGTCCAGATGACGTAGTCTGTGATGTTGAAAAGGGTCTGCCAGATGTTATCGACCATTCCGGGGTTGTTGCCCCCGGTTAGCAGCAGGTCGTAGGGAGCTGGGTGTTGTGGGGCCGGTGGCGAGGTGCTTACCATCGATAGTCCGTCTATGGAAGGGCCTACGTCCGAAATTGGGCTATTTGGTTCAGCGGTAGTGACTGAGTCCCGAACCGCGTCTATCCTTGAGTCTGCCAGGGGCGAGACTGAGTTCGAACCCAGGAATGACTTCCTCTCATCGAGCATGTCACTGAGTTCCTCGAGAACTCCGAAGTCACTGGATTCGAATCTCGGCTCCCCACTCACATTCGAGAATGGCAAAAGCAATGGAGAGACGAATATGACTGCTAGTATCAGAGTGACCTTTGCCGAGCCCGGGGGGTTTCTTTCCGAATGCGGTTCTCGGTCCATTCTAGGACGCACCTCTTAGAGGTGCGCTATAGGGTATTGCCCTCCTTGTTACTCCGAATATCACGGTTTCAGACGGATTCGGTGCCGACCATCTCTTCGGAGCCGCAGTGGGGGCAGTTTGTGTAAGCTGCATCGAGGCCTGCGGGGAGCGTGATCTCGAATGCCTTGGAGCATTTGCTGCAGTTGCACCTAATCGTAGTTCCCGTGGAAGGCTCTGGCTCGGCCTCCTCCGGGGTTGGTTGGAGGTCTCCCAGAAGATCGGTCCCCAATTCGGTCGGGATTCTTGTTTCCTCCTGTGCTGATGGGATTTTGTCCAGCAAATCGAACATCGCATCTGCGTCTTGCGGGACTTTGATTTCCTCTCTGGGCGGTTGGAATTGGGATTGCTCGCCCCTCCCCCACATCTGTGCCTGCATTTGCGGAGAAGGTGGTTGCTGGGGTGCTTCCTCCTCTTGTTCATTTTCAACTTCTGGAAGTTCTGACATCCTGCGATTTACTGCTGCGTTGTACAAGAAGAAAGCAGCACCTGCGATGATGGTTAGTAGGGTCACAGCAATTGCTGCTATCGCTTGCCAAGTTAGGCCATTGCTGGATTCGCGCTCCTTGACGATAACCAGAATTTCCGCATACGAGGTCAGGCCTGCGTCATTCTCTATTCTGCATACCACATCGGTAGGCCCCTCAGTGCTGAATTCATGGATGACTAGGGGGCCGCTGAACTGGATCTCGTTTTCTGTCCCTTGCCCGATTGTCCATGTGTATTCCAGGCCTTCGGATTGGTTGTCTTGTGCGAAGATCTGCAGAATTGTTGGGTCTCCGTAGTTCACCTCTATCTGAGTTTCGTACTGTGAAATCTCGGGCGCTGTGACATCTATGAAATTCACAATTGCCTCCTGCTGCGTGGTTAGTCCAGACTTATCCCGGACCGCCAAGGAAATCACGTGCGTGCCGGGCGAGAATTCCTCCGAGACCTGCAAGACCAGTGTCGAATATTGTTCGGTGATGGAGTAGTTTGAGAGAATAATCTGGCCATCAACCATCCAATCGAGGCTCTCCACGCCCCAGTTGTCTGTGAAAGATGCGCTGATCGAGACCTGTTCTCCAAACCCCTTGGTGATCTCACCGGACACCCCCAGAGAAACTGAGGGGGGAGACATGTCGACCACTCTGACTGACCGGGACACACTGGCGCTCCTGGAGTCTAACGACGTTGCGGAAAGCCGTACAGTGTAGTTTCCAGGCTCCTCCCAGAGATGCTCAAGAGACGGGCCGCTCCCATCTCTAACTCCATCGCCATCGATGTCCCACGAAAAGCCAGATTCGGGTATCTGGCTGGATTTGTTTGGAGTTGTTGACGCGGAGAGGTTCACTAGCACGCCAACATCCACCGAGTCGAGGTCTGATTGGCTGGAGATGGATGGTGCGACCACTGGGGTTAGGGTCACGGTTACGGTTACTGCGGCGTTGGAGGTGCCTGCGCCGCCTCCTCCTGGACCCTGGCGGTTGTCCACGACAATGTACAGATTCTCCCCTTCTATGTCAGTCGCCTCCCATGGGAGGTATCTCTCGTCGGAAACCAATAGCATATCAGCCGAAGTAATCCTGAGGGAAGATGACCAATTCGTGTCTGGAGAGTAGAAAGAGAAGGCGTTCTCGGTCATTACGAAGATGTCGGGCGAGCCGGCCATTGTCCTTGCGTGGATCTCCACGAATGTCCCCTCGTCCACCATGAATGGCCCGTGAGCGACTGAATAGTCCCCCGGACCGACCCGGTGGATGGAGTCGGCTAGAGTGAACTGCTCTGGCTGGATTACGCCGGCGTCTAGTTCGATCTTTACTGGGAGCCCCCCCTGGTCACCTTCTCCCGAGTCCTGGGGATGGGCAAGGTTGTCCATCACGAGATACCACCGTGTTGCCCCCCTGTCACTAGGGGTCTGCCAGTGCCACTCGCCATTTCCGCTGAACGACTCGAATACTGATTCGGCCATCCATACGGAGTCTAGCCGGTAGGCCTGCTCGTTCTGGTAAACTGAAACGGTGTTTGATGGGAACAAGAGTATGTCAATCTCCTGGCCGGAGGAGATTTCGAAGGCCAGGTTTGTCCCGGGGTCGTGGATTCCTAGATCCACTCGGATGCACTCTTGATCCATTATGGTCCAGTTCTCCGGGAGTGAGTCAAGATTGGAGTTGGTGCAAGAAATCACTCCCTTTGTCGAGGCTGCCTCGACTGAAACCACGGTGGTCAGCAGTGAAGCGATGACAAACACGCTTACCCAACGCATCGTATTCCGGTTCACCCTCCCCTTTTGAACGATATCGCAAGAAAGTTCAACGTTGAGTCTAGAGATTCCGGGGGATGGGCGTCTGTGGGAACCAACGCAATAGCACCACGTCCCCCACCGACCTCACCCATGTCCATGGGACGGCGACATGCGTGCGACCCTCTACCAGTGCGTCGGGCGGGTCTGAAACGAATATGTGGGTGCATGACCAGTTGTTCACGTCAATCACCGTGTCATGAACCGTGCCGAGGAGACGTCCGTCGGGGATGATGACCGGTAAACCCCTGATTTCCGATGCGTGACGGTCCGCCATAGCGGGATGCCGTTCATCATTCGGCATCAATCTGACGGATTGGCCGGTTACTTTCCGCGGTTCTTGTTCGCCTTCAGGCTTGGGCGGAGTTTCTCTGCCCCCTTGCCCTTGTTCAGTAGTCCGCGTCCTCTCTTGCCGGCTCCTGTCTTGCCTCTGAATGCTCGTCCTCGGTGGCTCGAGCCGCTTGAGACCCATCCCATGTCCTTGTCGGACTTGATTGCGGGATGCTCGGGGTCGATCATGATGACCTCGTAGAACTTGTTCTTGCCGTCTTCGCCGACCCAGTATGAGTTGAGGACCTCTAGGTTAGGGTACCTCCTAGCAGTCCTCTCCTCGGCTATCCTCTGAATCGACTTGCCCATCGTGATCTTCTTGATACCGGCCTTGGAGGGCTTCCTCTTCATGTGGATCTTGCCCTTCCTAAGTCCGCCGCGACGAACTCTGGTTCGTACTACGACCACTCCCTGCTTCGCCTTGTAGCCGACTCTCCTAGCAGCATCGATCCTCGTGGGCTTGTCTACCCTCATGAAGACCGGTTCTTTCCTCCATCCGGCCATCCTGTCTATCCTGTATCTGGAGGGGATACCCTCCTTGGGCTTCTTCCATGCCGCGCTTACGTGCTTGTGCAAACCCATAGTCAGACCTCTAGCGGCCCGCCGACCTAGAACTCATTTATGAGGCTGCTTGCACAATCGGAGGGCGGTGAATACCAGATTGAGGAGTCATTAATCCTGAAAATCGGGCCTCTGAGGGGTGCTCAGCGAGTTGACGGATTAGTGAGATTCCAATCAAGTTGCCAATGGGCCTAATCACAGCAGGTCTTGTCCAACGCATTCTGTGCGCAGAAACAAGTCTTTGCCGGAACGATGTCTGCTCTCGAGCTTCTTTCTTTGAATAGCTCGGTGACTTCTGCGAGTTCCTCTGGGTTGTCCCCCTTGGCTTCCAGACATAGTTTGAGTCCCAAAAGTCCCCACATGTTGTCTTTCCACAGTTCTATGTCAGCCCTGTATACCTCTTCCGCCTCGTCGACGTGCCCCTGCTCGAGTAGTAAAGCACCCAGAATGTGGCGAACTGGTTGCATCTGTCCCCATGGCTCGTTGTAGGCCAGGTTCAGCGACAGGTCGACACCACGGCGTAGTTCATCGAATGCTGCGGTGAAATCGGACTCTTCCCCGTTTTCCTTTGCTAGGAATTGCCTCCTGTATTCGATTTCTGCTTCAAGGATTGATGCGTTAACGTTCAGTATCGAAGGGCCTTCGGATGGATCTTGGTACATGAAATTGTTATGCATCACTCGTCCTGCTAGTGCTGGGTTCTGCAAGGCCTCCTTGAACAGCGCTTGTTCGGCCTCCGCTTCTGGAACCATTCCCTTGGATGCGAATGCGACTCCACGGGCATAGTGCTGGGTGGCAATGGCTGCCGGGAAGACATCCTTGTCTGTGTGCATAGGCTCTGCTAGGATTTCGTCCCACTTCCCGAATCTGATCATCACATGCCATGGCATAGTCACGTAGGACTCCAAGAATATCGCACCCATTGGGATGATTCCTGCCAACATGAACTGAACACCTCCGTTCTCATCTCCGGCGGGAAGCGTCTCGACTGCCTTCCTCGCATAACTCAGAGCAGTCTCATACTGACCATCGAACATCGCGCACCAGACGACGAAGTGGTGGTTGTGCATCCGGTAGAACTTGTAGAACTGGGACTCATTGCCAGTAATCTCCACATAGCGGTCGTCGGCTTCGACAGCAGCTATGTTGCAGTCGATCGCTTCCTTCCACTGGCCTACCCATGCGTCGATGTGCGAGGGCATGTGGACGAGGTGACCCAATCCAGGCATGCGCGTTCTTAGTACGTCTGCCGCGGGGAGGGCCTTCTCGGGGAACGGAGAAAGCTCCAGAGCGTGGCAGTACAGGTGGCATAGTGCTGGATGGACCTTCGCCTCTGCACTGGACTGGAATGCCTCTTCCAGTATCTCGACTAGAAGCAATGTGTTGTCGTCAGCAGGAGTGATCTCGCCGGTGGCTGGGTTCTTGTCCCACAGCTGCCACGCCTTGAGATTCATCAGGGCCTCGACGTATATTGCGGTTACATCCAGGTTGCCTGCGTACTTTTCGTAAAGTGGTGCCATAGCTTCAGCGAATGCAACGTTCAATTCTGGGCTGTTACCCATGTTCAGAGCCGCGGGGTCTGCTGCGTCTCGGGCCTCGGCTGAGTGGCGAGTCGAGAGGGCCTTGATCAGGTCCTGCTCCAAATCGCTGCAGTGGCCCATGACGGACAGGCCTTGCTGAATGGCGTCATGACCCGACCCGAGTCCGGGCTCCCAGTTGTAGTTGGAGGATACGCAGTATGCAATGCCCCACCAAGCCATGGCGCAGTCTGGGTCTAGTTCAGTACACTTAGTGAAACAGGCAATCGCCTGTTCGTGGTTGTAATTCAGCATGTGTCCGTAACCCTCGACGAACATCTGCCTCGTTTCTTCGTTCGAGCAAGTTACCGATGCGGCGAACGAATAGTTTGCTTCTTCTCCATAGTCATAGTCTGTTGGTGCAAGTGACATGTTTGTTAACGGAAATTGGTGAGGTTATAAGTTAGTACCAATCCTATTTTAGTAGGAAGAAAAAGGTGGTTTTTTGGTCCGCGCTCCCGGACTTGAACCGGGGACCCCCTG
>CETI01077800.1_pt1 | contig 25121 bp, 26 predicted proteins | sample 361441 | NCBI WGS metagenome assembly CETI01 (sample SAMEA2622478, study PRJEB7988) | marine metagenome | biome: marine biome (ENVO:00000447); feature: deep chlorophyll maximum layer (ENVO:xxxxxxxx); material: "saline water (ENVO:00002010), including plankton (ENVO:xxxxxxxx)" | depth 90 m | reverse complement strand
ATAATACAAATTGATATAGATTCTAGAGAGTTAAAAAAAGGACACCCTAAAGTTAAATGGCCTTATTGCTTTGACGTTAATCACTTTCTTCCTCTATTGTTAAAGCATAATCTTGGAGTATATCCAGAATGGTTAAAGTTTAGTGCAAAAGTAAAAAATGCTTTTCCACTTATTGATAAAGGTAATAAAACCAAAGATAAATTTTTATCTCCTTATTTAGTAATTAACGAGGTATCTAGAATTTTAAAGAAAAATGATGTTGTTGTACCATGTAGCAGTGGTGGGGTATTTACTGCATTTAAGCAAGCATTTGTTCCTAAGTTTGGTCAAAGGATAGTCTCAAATAAAGGTCTTGCTTCCATGGGGTATGGGCTTTCTGCAGCAATTGGAGCTGCATTCTCTAATAATAAAAAAAGAATAATTCACTTTGAAGGGGATGGTGGGTTCTCTCAAAATATTCAAGAAATTGGTACTATGATAGTTAATAATTTAAATATTAAATCTTTTATATTTGATGATTCAGGATATGCATCAATTAGAATGACACAGAAAAACTACTTTCATGGTGAATATATGGGATGTGATATTAAAAGCGGATTAGGACTTCCTAATTGGGAGAAGCTATTCGCAGCATGGAACATAAAGGCTATAAGATTAAAGAAAGATTTCATAAACAATAAAATTTTTATTAAACATATGAATCAAGTCGGACCATCTGTATTTATAGTTCCCACAGATCCTGAACAAACTTATTTTCCGAAGATACAAAGTAGAGTAACTAAATCTGGCTCAATGGAATCTAATCCAATTCATATAATGACTCCTGAATTAACTAGCAAGGAGATGGAAGCTTTCTTTAAATATTTAAAGTGATATTTTTTGTTGGTTATATTTGGTAGGATTTAAAAAGAATGGAAAAGCTTAAAAATTTCATCAAAAATAACAGAAAATTTATTTTATTTCTTTTTGTTGGGGGGATTAATACTCTCTTCGGATATTCTATTTTTGCGATTTTCTTATGGCTAGGTGTTCATTATTCAGTTGCAGCTTTACTTTCAACAATTGCAGGAATTTTATTTAATTTTACTACTTTTGGCCGTTTAGTTTTTGATAACAAGTCTTATTCTAATTTACCAAAGTTTATTTTAATATATGTATTAAACTATCTACTTGGCGTAGGACTATTGTTTTTATCTAATCAGTTTGGTTATAATTTATACTTTGTTCAAGCAGTATTAATTCTACCAACAGCATTATTAAGATTTATTTTAATGAAGTATTTCGTTTATAAAACTTAAGAATTAATCAAAGTTGATCCACAAAAAAGGTAGGATTTGTAGATTTTTGGTTTATAGTTAACCCAAGATTAACAATAAGGATGGCAGCTATGAATAAATTCTTTTTTTTATTATTTTTATTATTTTTCCTAATAAGCCCTAATGCTTATTCGAATGATCAAAATATTCAAGCAAAAACTAAAATATATGCAGGTGGGGGTTTCATTTCAAAGCCAACTTATGAGGGCTCAAGTTCTAGGAGATTCATGTGGATTCCAATGATTGCACTGCAATATTCTGATAATTCCAAGAGATTTTTAAATTCTTTTGATTTTTATGGCCCTTATGCAAGCTTAGGTATTTATAGTGATGATATTTTTTCAATTAAATTGTTTTCTATGTATGATTTTGGTAGACAGAATGGTGATGATAACTCTTTAGCAGGTCTAGAGGAAATAGATCCTCATTTTCAAAACGGAATTGAATTAGACTTTTCTCTTCCCTTTGATTTTTCTATTGGCTACTCAATAGTTACTGATACTAAGGATTTTTATAGTGGTTCATATGATAGTAAAATTTCATTGAATCATAAAAAATTGATTTGGATAAATTTTAAACAACCACTTATAAACGCTGCTAGTATATCAACAAATTATGCAAATTCTGATTATCTTAATGAATGGTTTGGAACACCATATCCAGCCTTTTCCGATCCAAATGCTATGTATCAGTTTTATAAGCCAGGTGCAGGTTTTTATAAAATATCATTTTCTAATAATGTAATTTTTCCATTGAATGAAAAAGTTAAAGGTTTTATTGATTTAAGCTATGATCGCCTAACAGGAGATGCAGGAGATAGTCAACTTGTTAAAAGACAAGGGTCTAAGAATCAATTCGGATTAATGTTTAATGCATTATATGAATTTTATTCTTTTTAATTGTATAAAATGATTAAGTTTAAATCCTTAATTATTAATTTATAATATCCGGAAAGGAGATTTTTTGATGAAAAGAGCATTAATAACAGGTATTACTGGTCAAGATGGAGCATATCTCGCTAAACACTTACTAAATGAAGGATATGACGTTTATGGGGCTGCTAGAAGAAACTCTAATTACAATACAGAGAGATTACAAATACTAGGAATAGAAAAGGATATTAAAATAAAAGAATTTGAGTTATTAGAAGAAACAAATATAAGAAATGTAGTCGAATCTGTTAATCCTGACGAGGTATATAATTTGGGAGCCCAAAGTTTTGTTGGAGCTAGTTTTGATACTCCTTTGTACACAGCCGAAGTAACTGGACTGGGAACTTTAAGGGTTTTAGAGGCTATTAGGACAATTTCACCGAAAACCAAGTTTTATCAAGCCTCATCCTCTGAAATGTTTGGAAAAGTTATGGAAACGCCTCAAAATGAAGAGACACCATTCTATCCAAGATCACCATATGGGGTGGCAAAAGTGTATTCACATTTTATTACAATGAATTATCGTGAATCTTATGATATCTTTGGTTGCTGTGGAATACTTTTTAATCATGAATCACCATTAAGAGGGAATGAGTTTGTTACAAAAAAAATTTCAAAAGCTATAGCTAGAATTAAAAAAGGAAAACAGGATCAATTGGTTCTTGGGAACCTGGAAGCAAAAAGAGATTGGGGTTTTGCTGGAGATTATGTTGAGGCAATGCATTTGATGCTTCAAGCTAAAAATCCAGATGATTATGTAGTATCTACAGGAGAAACACATTCCGTTAGAGAATTTGTCGAAGTTACATTAAATCATGCCGGTATAAATTTTGAATGGTCTGGTGAAGGAGTTGATACAGTAGCAATTGATAAAGATAGTGGAAAAGAAATTGTTGTTTGCAGTAAGGAATTTTATAGACCTGCTGAGGTTGACTTACTTCTTGGAGATTGTAGCAAGGCAACTGAGAAGTTAGGTTGGAAGCCAAAGACTAAATTTGAATCACTTGCGGAAATGATGATTAACTATGAGCTTACTTTAGATTAATTAACTTACTCTAAGCTTTATTAAAGTTAAGAAGAAATCTAGATATGTCTTTAATTTCCTTTTTGTTTTTCCATGAACCCTAGTATCAAAAGTGTATGGAACCTCTTTGATCTTATTTGTATTATTTAGCTTGGTTGCTTTGTAAACAATCTCTGGAATTATATCAAAATTCTCAGAATGTAAATTAATTGTCTTTAAAAGTTTTGTCTCGTACATCTTAAAACTACCAGACCAGTCAGAACAGTTTACTCTTAGAATCAATGAGTAAACAAGGTTTAATAGTTTAGACAAGAAAATTGACGTAACCTTATCATTTGTTTTACCACCATCGCAATATCTAGAAGCTATACATATCCCGTTATCATTAATTTCTTCTATTATTTTAGGAATTAATTTCGGATTGTGAGAACCATCAGCATCCATGAACAATGTAAATTCTTTTGATATTGTTTTTATTCCAGTTTTCACAGCATTACCATAATTATCTTTTCCGATAGTATTTACATATGAAACTTTTTCAAATTTTGAACAAACTTCGGGAGATTCATCCATCGGAACACAGCTATCTACAATAATAATTTCATAGTCGATTCCCGTGGGAGTCATACTTTCAATAATTTGAGGGAGTAAAAACTTCAGGTTCTCTGCTTCCTTTAAGCATGGGATGACAATATTTAATGATTTCAATTTATTTTCTTTCAATATCCTCTTCTATACATTCTTTGCCGTATTGTACTTCCACAACTATGAGTTCCTCTGATGTGTTATTTATAAGTTGATGCCATTGATTTACTGCTATATCAAAATGTTCAAATGTATTAATGGTGTGCTCAATATCATTTAGTATTATGGTTGCAACTCCTTTTATGACAAACCAATGTTCATTTCTATGATTATGTTTTTGATAAGATAGTTTTTGTCCAGGCTTTACAATTAATGATTTCAGTTTAGCTTTTTGGTTTTTAATATTGAATTCTCTGTATGAATGCCACTCACCCCATGGACGCGGCATAGGAGAATCTCTCCATTTGTCTAGTATATTGCTAGACGATTGAGTTTTGCCTCCACCAACATTAAATATTTCATTTACACCATTTTCATTGCAAAATTTGCTTTCAGGTGTTGTTTGTTTATTTCTGTCCCCACCATTTGCAAAAGATATATTATAATTAGGATATTTCTTTGTTACATCGACAATACCTTGAACAGCTGTTCCGTCATCATCATTAAAATGAATAACGTCGATTACACCATTGATATTCTTGGCTACCGATTCTCTATCTTTCCAATCCATAAAGAAGCTTCCCTTCTTTCTAATTAGCCATTCGTCTGAATTTAGTAGGACTACAATATCTCCCAAATCTCTAGCTTCCTCAAACATAGAAATATGGCCAGAATGTATTGGATCGAAGCCTCCAGATAATATTATAATATTTTTGCTCATGTAAGATAACCTAAATTAATATTTTCTATTTTAACCCTGGGATAAGAAAAAACAAATATGATTTATTAATATCAGTACTTTTTGCAATAATTTTACTATAATTTATATATTATGAGTAAAAATAAAGATAATTCTCTACTTTCTTATTTTTTCTGCTCAGTATTATTTTTTCTTCCAATCTATCTTTTGTTTAGTTTTTTTCCAAGTATTGTAAATTTCAGTATTTATAAAACACCTAGTCCAGAAAACTTTCCTTTATTTAATAATTATTGGTCTCTGGGAAATACTGGTATAGAGTCTTTTTTGCTGACTTTTTTTTCGCTCCTATACTTGATCCTTATTTTTTACTTTAATAATTTTATATTAAAGACAAAGATGGTAAATTACGGGAAGAAAAGAAGTTGTATTTTTAGTCTTTTTCTAGGAATTTTTATATTAATATGGATTTATAATAATCTAGATACGCGTGGATTTTATTGGCAATTTAAACAATATGATTTTTATAATTTAAACTCATGGATATTTTGCGGTCTTTATATATCACTTTTTAATATTTCAATTTCTATAAAAAGTTTAAAAAGGAATTATTTTGTTTTTTTAGCTTTAATTTCATTTTGTTCATTGGTACCGGTTGGGTTCATTCAGCAGTATGATTTTGAATTTTTTGCCATCCCTGCTCTTGGAATATTAAGCCAGACTCAACTAAATGAGATATATTTTCAATATGACATACTTATACCTATTTTAATAGCACTATGGAAGTTGGTTGGGTTCGAAATATACAATTTTTATATATTTCTGAATATTGTTTTATTCTTGTATCTCTTTGCTTTATGTAAATTACTTAAGTCTTTAATTTCATCAAGATATATATTATCACTCGGAATATTTTTTATTATTTTCTTAAGATATTACCTAATTGATATGAAATTTGGCTCTACATTTATACAGTACTCTCCTCTAAGGGCTGATTTATGGATTATTTTAGCGTTATTTGTAAGTGCCTGGGGTCTAAAATCCAATAAGATTTTCCTGGCCTTGATTCTAATGCTAGTTTTTTCATTTAACAATGGAGTCCTATACTTAATTGCATATTTTTTAACTCTTTTAGTTTTTGAGATTCTTGATTCAAAAATAATAAATACCTCTATTTTTTTTAAATGGATAAAAGCAAATACATCTAGGTTTATAATTGGATTTGTAGTAGCTTTTTTAGTCTACACTTTTATATATTCTTTTGGTGACAATATTGGGACCAAACAATTTTTAAAATACTCAATTCAGTCAAATAAAATTCAAAAATTTTCTATAATCTGGATATCTCTTCTATCGATAGGCGGTCTTTCAGGTTTTATTTCGAAGAAATTTGAAAGAATTGAAAGAAGAAAACTAGAGACTTACATATTTCTAATATTTTTAACAATTATTAATTTTACATTTTGTTTTTATAAAAATACAATATTGTCTTTTATTAGTGTAAGTACATCATATCTAGTTTTATTATTTATCTTTTTAGATTTAAATTCAGAAGTTTTACGGAAGATTGTAAAAAATTTTAGATATCCTAATGCTCTTAAGGTGGCACCTGTTATTTTATTACTATTCCCACTTGCCTTCAACCAGTACGGGGTTCCAACAATAATAAACAATCAGTTTAGATTTATTAAATCAAATTCGGCTTTTAAAGCAAAAAAAATTAACACAGACATAAATCAGATTATACAATTAAAAAAAATTCTAGCCCAAGAAACTAAAGTTATCTTTTATGGACCAGGATCATATATACAATATTATGAATTAGAATTAAAACCCGATAATTTTTTTAATTTTACTTCTAATATGTACGATGATAGGAAGTACAGGGATTTTTTAAAAGGAAAAATTGATAATGGTTTTTTGCTAGTTTTTCCAAAATCTAAAGTTACACCATGGGGCTACCCTAGAAAAGAGTATTTTGATTTTTGGTATTCTTTCCTTGAGGAAAATCCATCATTTTCTTTACATAAAGAGGATAAGTTCGAAATAATTTATAGGAAGGCTTTTCATGTTTTTGATTGACCTTTAATTTGTTATAAATATGGTATTTTAATAATTATGGATGAACCAAGAATCGATAATTTAGGTTTAGAAGAAGCATATAGAGAAACTAAGAAAGGGAATTTTAAAAAAGCTATAGATATTTACGATAGTCTTTTAAATAACAATCCTGATGATCATGATGTGTTAATAAATAAATCTATAACATTAATGAATATGAAAAGTTATGAGGATTCACTTAAATCGATTGAATTTATATCTTATGAAAGTCCTCATGGTTTTGATAAAATGCTTATCGAGGCAAGCTGCTTTTACAGCTTGGGCAAAATCGAAGAAGCACAAGATCTTTATGTAAAAATTGCTAATAGAATTCCATTAAATAAAGACTCTATAATTCAAATAGGGTCTAAGTGTCTAGAGCAAGGATTTTGTAGAAGTGCTGTTCAAATCTTCTCTAAGCTAGAAGACAAGCCACATAAATTTGAAAAAAACTATCTTCTAGGTCTCTCATATAAAGGGTTGGGGGAGTTGACTAACTCTATTCGTGCTTTTGGAAGAGCTTTGAGAGCAAGACCTGATTTTTACCAATTATATCCTCTTACAGCAGCAACGTGCTTTCAAAATAATATGCTAGAAGAGGGTGACAAATTAATGAACATATTAAAGGACGAACATAACGCACTTTTCCAACATGTTGCGGGTACTGTTAGTCACTATAGAAGTCAGAATAAGGTTGATTAATCAAAATTCTAAAATTAGAAAATGTATAAATTTAATATTAAAAAAGAAAGATTATTTCGAGTTTAGTTTTCTTGAATAAGCTAATTGTATTAAAAGTAATATAAATAGACCAATGTACAATGGCGTATTTATTGAAAAGTTTTGAAAGAAAAAACCAGAAAATGGCTGTCCTGTGAATCTTGCGATACTTAAACCAGATTGATTAATACTTAGAGCTGATCCAGTATGACTTGTATCTGAATTCATGCTTACTAGGCTATTTATAGTTGGATTTAGAATCCCAATGCCCATTGTACAGAAAAATATTGCGATAGAAAGCATTAAATAATTAAAAGATATTGTTAATGTATAGATTCCAATAAAAATAAAAATTATTGAAATAAATATTGTTCTTTTCTCTTCTAATTTCTTAACGAATAAGTTAATAGAAACTGATTGATGGAAAGCTAATAGTATTCCAACAAATGTCATCATTATTCCTATCTGTTGAGGACCCCAATTAAACCGTGCTTCAGACCATAAGGCAAAGATTCCGTTTAGACCTGAAAAAACAAAATTTATAGAGAAGTATAGAATAAAGAGATATGTAAGATTTCTTTTCTTCAGGAGAGAGAATATAGAATCCTTCTTTTTATCTAAGTAATTGGAGACAATTTTTGTTTTTGTTGGTTGCAGGAAAAAAATTAAAATAAAAAGATTAATTATGTTTATAATTGCTGCGAAGATAGATGAGTTAAAATAGTTCGGAGATAAGCTATCTGAACCTGCAAGATAGCCTCCTATTAAAGGACCTATAGCGAACCCTAAACTGTATGCAGAGTTAAATCTTCCAACATGTTTAGTTCTTTCCTCTGAAGTTGTTAGATCGGAGACATATGCAGAACCTACCGAGATATTACAAGAAAAAAGACCTGCTATTAATCTCGAAGCAAAAAGTAATGGAAGCGTGCTAGCAAAAGACATAATTAAATGAGAGATTAGGTCTGCAAAAGAAGAAGATACTAGCAAGGGTTTTCTTCCAAATTTATCAGATAGTTTTCCTAAAAATGGTGATGCAAAGAATTGTATAAAGGAAAATGTTGAAATATATATTGTTACAAGAAAAGGCCCAGCTCCCAACATTTTTGCATGAAAGGGTAAAACCGAGATTATAATTGAGCTAAATGCAACTACATCAAGAAAGATGTAAATTAATAAAATATTCATCTATAAACTATAACCATTAAAAAAAACAATTAGTTTTTAAATAAATCTAAAAAAGCTTAATTATTTCTTATAAGCTAAATTTACTATTGAGAGCAGAACCCACCATCTATCATAAGAGTATGTCCTGTAACATAGCTAGACTCTTCTGATAAAAGCCATTGAACAGCATCGCTTATCTCATTAGGTTCACCAATTCTATTCATAGGGACCATTCCACCGAATTGTTCTGGATGTCCGTCAGTTGGTACTTCTAGCATAGGTGTTCTAATAGGGCCGGGACCTACGGCGTTAACTCTTATGTTGGACTGAGCTACTTCTAAAGCGGCACCTTTAGTTAATCCTGTGACAGCATGTTTCGTTGCAGAATATACAGTTAGTCCTCCATATGCTGCATGTGACAAGATTGAGCTATTATTAACTATGCTGCATGGATTTTCGGGAGAAGCATATTTTAACATCTCTTCTATTTGGTAGTGAAGACAATAAATAACACCTTTTATGTTTACATCAACTATATAAGATGAGTCCTCGGGCTTTTGAGTTGAAATTGGTTCTACATCACCAAGCAAGCCTGAATTATTGAATGCGTACTGAAATTGACCGTATTGATTTAAGGTAAAATCTATAAGTTTTTTGACTTCATCAGCTTTTGAAACATCAGTTTTTAAAAATACGGCATCTCCACCATTTTTTTTGATAATATCTACTACTTCATTTCCCTTTTCTTCATTTCTATTTCCAATTACTTGTTTTATTCCTGTTTTGGCGAGCTCTATACATGTACTTCTTCCTATCCCAGTTCCGCCGCCGGTTACTATTATTACTTTATCTTTAAAATTCATAATCTCCTCCAGAAGTCCTTATTAAACCTATCTAAAAAACTTCAATAAAATGATAACCAATTTATGTTAAAAAACTAATTAATTAAGATCAACTAATTCAAGTTCCGTATATGAATCGATTAAATTTTTCTGGAGTAACCATTTTTTCTTTTCTTAGCAACGACTTCTCTAGTAAATTTTTTTTATTAATTAGCTTCCGTTTTTCTTTATTGTTTGATGAACTATGAATTAAAGATATTAAATATTGATAAACTGTCCAAACTATACTTGATGGCGAAGCCATCTTATTAAAAATATATAGTTTCTCTTCTTCAGTAAGAGAAGTATTTTTTGGATATATTTTTTTAAAAGTTTGATTTAAATCTAACCCAGGTTCATGATATATTGCTGGATAAGTGGAAGTTGCTGAAATAAGATTTATAAAAGAATATGATTTTAAATAAGTTTCAAGCTCCTTTATTGAAAAGTATAAAATTGACGGGTTTGATGAATAAAGATCGACATCATTAATTATTATATTATTTAAAACGTCAGGAAAGATTTCAGTATCCATTGTTAATAAGTATATCAATAATATCTTGGTTTGCCTTTGGAAAAATTGATTTATCTAATTGTGAAATCAATTCCCATTTATATTTATCGTGAACCTTAAGTTTTGGCCTAAATATTCTTCCTGAATAAGACACATAAGCACTAAGTTTAATATTAATATCTTTATATTCTTTGAATACCTCTGCAATAAACTTAATTTTATCAATTTTATATTCAATTTCTTCATAAACTTCTCGTATTGCACATTCTACGGCAGTTTCATTTTCCTCTTTTCCCCCAGGAAACTCCCATAAACCATTTCTGGGCCCATTGTGATCTCTTCTTAAGATTAGAGCTTTATTCTCATAAATTATAATGCAACATGAAACTTTAATTGTTTGTTTAGTTTTTGATGTTATTTCATTCATAATTAAAGTTAGAATACTTTATATTATGGTCTAAGTAATAGGTTAATTATATGAAAAAAAGATTAGATTTACTATTAGTTGAGAAAAGTTTTTTTAATTCCAGAACTAATGCTCAAGTCCATATAATAGCGGGAGAAGTATTTGTTAACGATGAAAAAGTTCTTACACCATCGAAATTGATTGATTCTGGGTCTAGAATAGAAATTAAACTCCTTAAGGATAGTTTTGTAAGCAGGGGAGGTATTAAATTAGAAGAAGCAATAAATTATTATCAAATAAATATAAAAGATAAAATCTGTTTGGATATTGGTGCTTCAACAGGTGGTTTTACAGATTGCCTTCTAAGAAAAGAAGCATTAAAGGTTTATTCTGTTGATGTTGGATATGGACAATTGGATTATAAGTTAAGAAATCATAATAAGGTAGTTAATATCGAGAAACTTAATGCAAGGTATTTAACGAAAAATAAAGTCCCTGATCAGATTGATGTAATAGTTATGGACGTTTCTTTTATATCTATAACAAAATTTGAAAAATTTTTCTCAGAATTTTCAAATAATAAGAATATCTTTATTGGTTTAATTAAGCCTCAATTTGAATTGAGTTCAGATAAGATTGGAAAAAATGGAATAGTAAAAAATTCTGAATTCAGAGAATATGCTGTTAATAATGTTAGGAATTTTTTAAGTAAATTCTATAATCAGCTTTATAAAACGATTGAGTCGCCAATCAAAGGGGCTAAAGGAAATATTGAATATTTAATTTGTTGTAAAAATTGAACTACTTTTGTTTGTTCCAATCTTTTAGGAAATTTTCTAATCCAATGTCTGTTAATGGATGCTTAAATAATTGAAGTAATACCTTAAACGGTATTGTAGCGACATCTGCACCCATACGGGCTGATTCGACGAGATGAATAGGGTTTCTAATGCTTGCTACAAGGATTTCTGTAGCAAAACCATAATTTAAAAAGATTTCTGAAATTTCATTTATTAAATTCATTCCATTTGATGAAATATCGTCAAGTCTACCAACAAATGGACTAACATATGATGCACCTGCCTTTGCTGCAATCAAAGCCTGAGAGGAGCTAAAAATTAATGTGACATTTACTGGAATTTTCTTTTTTGATAGAAACTTGGTTGTCTTGATTCCATCAATAGTCATAGGAAGTTTTATTACAACATTTTTATCAATTTTAGAGAGTTCGAGGGCTTCTTTTTTCATTGAAGCAAAGTCTGTGGATAACACTTCAGCGCTTACAGGACCTTTAACGATCTTACAGATTTCTTTAATAGTTGTTTTAAAATCTTTTTGCTTATTTTCTTTAGCAACAAGTGATGGATTCGTTGTTACTCCATCTAACAATCCTAACTCTGCTGCTTCTTTAATTTCATTTAAATTGGCGCTATCGATAAAGAATTTCATTTCTAAATAATACTTTATTTTCTGATAATTTAAATAAATGATTGACAAAAATTATAAAATCAGCACAATAAACAATTAATTATGGCAAATAAAAGTAAATCAGCAAAGAAGAGAGTTAGACAAGATGTTAAAAGAAGACTTAGGAACAAGTCTGTACTCTCTAGTCTAAAAACCAAATTAAAAGCATATAAAACTTCTTTAGCTAATCAGTCTGATGACAGAGAAGAATTGTTAAGAAAAGTTATATCTGCATACCATAAAGCTGCATCTAAAGGCGTAATCCATAAAAGAAATGCCTCAAGGAATATTTCTAGAATTTCAAAACTCTCTTAACTCTTACAAAGTTTATTAAATAAATTCAGAATTATGTTCTCATGATTAAGATTTGTAGTTTTTAATAATTGATCAACCTCTTTTAATGTACGTAAAGATTCAAGTATATCATTCATACTTTTTTTGTTTGTTTCTTGTTCAAAATACTTATATTGATATTTTGAGATTTTAGTTGTCTTTATAATGTCTTGATTATTGAATGCGGCATTTTTAAGACTTTTTATCTTAAGGTACGTTCTAAATCTCCAAGTCAATCTTGAAATTTCTAGAAATATATTTTCCTTAAATCTTGTTTTTTGAACCTCTAATAGGCAAGCTTTAAGGTTTTTATTATTTATATATTTTATTAAATCATATGTTTCTTTAAACACTTCATTTCTTTCATCTCTTATGAGATTGTTAACTAACTCTTCGTTCATGTTCTTTGTCTTGTTAAGGCTTTCAAGTTTCGTTAAATATGAAAGAACTGATAGTTTGTCTGAGAACTTCAGAGCTAATTCAGCGATATTCTTATCTTTTAGTTTAAGACTCCTATTCTTTAATTCTTTTTCAATAAACTTTATCATGTCACTCTCTGAATCATTTTCATCATTTTCAAAATCACAAGTAATATTAATTTTTTTATTATCGAATATAAAAATATGCTTAGTAGTTTTCATTGGATTTATTAAATAATCATTTATTTCTTGAATTGTTTCAGAATCAGTTTCTTTTAATCCATATATAACAACAAACCTATATTTTGAAAGATAAGGGTATGTGTTACATATATTAATGAAATTATCACAAGTATTAGATTTAGAAAAATCAAATATATTAACATTATCCAAACCCTCTTCAGAATTTATCTTAAGAATTTTTTTTACTGATTCGATACTATAATTAGTAGAATCAATGATTTTTAAACTGACCCCTTCTTCTTCTATAAACTTTTCAACAGAAATTTTCTTACTACTCATATTTATAGTTATAATAACAAGAGAAAGTGATAAAAGAAATTTTAACGAAAAGTTTTAAAGCCCCTCAAATATATGAGGAATTTGAGTCTACTCAGTCAGAATTCCATTCAATTGTTTTGAATGATAACCTTGATGGTTATTTGCTTTTTCTCGAGTACCATGATGTTTATACAATTGGACGATTTGCAAAAACAAAAGACACTATGGATTTATCCCCAATAAAGTCCTCTCGAGGTGGCGATATTACTTTCCATGGAAAGGGTCAAGAGATAATTTATCCGATAATTAATATCAAAAAAATTGGGATATCTCTTCGTGATTATCTTGATATTCTTCACAATTTTCTTATCAAATTTTTATTATCAAGAAATATATTTGCGCAAAGAAATGACAAAGGACCTGGTCTATGGGTAAAGGATAATAAAATTTGTTTTTTTGGTATTGCAGTTAAGAGCGGTGTCACACTACACGGTATGTCTATTAATATTGAATGTGATCTAGATAGATTTAATTATATAAGCCCATGCGGAGACCCAACGATAAAAGTCGGGAATCTTTTTAGTTTGAGAGACATAAACAAAGAATCCTTAAGAAAAGAAATTGCATTTTTCTTTAATGAGGAATTGAATTCTTATAGAACTTAACCAAAGAAAAATGAAATTTCTCTTTTTGCGGACTCTGGTGAATCAGAACCATGGATTATGTTTCTATCAATAGAGTCGGCATGTTCGGCTCTTATAGTGCCTTCTTTAGCCTCTGCCGGGTTCGTTGACCCCATTATTTCACGGACTTTTAATATTGCATTTTCACCTTGAATTACAAAAGGGATACAAGGCCCTGATGTCATAAAATTTACTAATTCACCATAAAAGGGCTGCTCTTTGTGCATCGAGTAGAATTCTCCTGCCTGATCAGCGTCTAAGGTTAAATATTTAATATTAGTAATTTTAAACCCAGCATCTTCAAATTTTTTTAAAATGGTTCCGACAAGATTTTTGCTTACTCCGTCGGGCTTTATAATCGAAAGTGTTTGTTCCATTTAACTGCTCCTTTTAATTCTAATTGGTTTTTCATCTTTAATATACTCATGAAACTTTGACCTTGTAAATAGGTTGATTTATTATAGAAAAAAGGATGTTTTATGTTAACTGATAAAATAAAGAGTCAAATCGAAGATTTAGCAAAACTAACCAGAGATGCTTCATACGAAATAGCCAAGGCTACGTCAAAAGAGAAAAATGATGTTTTAAGAAAAATAATTAGTGGGATTGATAAATCTCGAAATAGAATACTTGATGCAAATAAAGTCGATCTTACATTAGTTCAAAAAAAGGATGTTACTAGCGCGTTTTTAGAAAGAATGACCTTAACTGATAAGAAGATTACTCAAATGATTACAAATATTGAGGAAGTCGTTGAGCTAGAAGATCCGGTAGGTAAAAGAGAACATTTTAAGAAAAGACCTAATGGCCTAGAAGTTCTCAAGCAATCTATACCATTAGGTGTAATATCTATAATTTATGAATCACGTCCTAATGTTACCTCAGATGCGGCAGTCTTATGTTTAAAGTCTGGAAATGCAACTGTTTTAAGAGGAGGTTCTGAATGTTTTAATACAAATCTTGAGATAATTAATATAATTAAAAGCTCGTTACGTGAGTGTGGTTTTGATTCAAATTGTATAAATATGATTCCGATTACAGATAGAGAGGCTTTAAAATTTATTTTAACTTTAGAAAGTTATATAGACTTGGTAATTCCAAGAGGAGGAGAAAATTTAATCAAATTTATCTCTGAGTTTTCAAGAATACCTGTAATTAAACATTATAAAGGCGTTTGCCATGTATATATAGATAAATCTGCGAATATAAATAACGCCATAGAGATATCTTTAAACTCTAAGATCCAAAGACCCGGAGTATGCAATGCAATGGAAACACTTTTAGTTCATAAAGAAGTTGCAAAGCAACTTTTGCCGGAATTATTAAACCTTTTAAAAGAAAATAATGTAAAAGTGCATTCAACGAAAGATGTCCAAGAATTTTCGCCTGATTTTAAAATTTTACAAGTCAAAGAACAGGATTGGTACAATGAGTATCTAGATTTAGAAATGAATATTAAAATTGTTGAGAATATTGAGGAAGCCATAAATCATATAGAAAAGTATGGTTCATTGCATACCGAATCAATTGTTGCAGCCAATAAAAAGACCGCGGATCTTTTTATTAATTCCATTAATTCATCTGCCATAATGCATAACGCATCTACAAGGTTTAATGATGGTAACGAGTTAGGTTTGGGGGCTGAAATTGGAATTAGCACTACAAAGCTCCATGCCTTCGGCCCTATGGGGCTTAACGAATTAACTACAAAGAAATTTGTCATTTTAGGAGAAGGACAAATTAAGCAAAATGCTTGAAAAGCTGGAAGTTAATAATATATCTATTCTTGATAGCGCTGAAATAAATTTTAGCAGCGGTCTTAATATAGCAACTGGCGAGACAGGGGCTGGTAAATCGCTGATATTGAGTACCTTAGTATTCTTTTTAGAAAAAAAATTTCCAAATGAATTAATTAAGAATAAAGAAAAAGAGACAATAATTTCAATCAACATAGTTATAGATAATTCTAAAATCAAAGAAATTTTAAGTAACAATAAGATAGAAGTTACAGATAATTCCTTAAATATTAAAAGAATTATTAACTCCAGTAAGGTTACTAAATACTATATTGATGGAATAAAGGTAAAAGCTGAAGTTGTCAGCAGCATTTTTCAGAATTATTTTTCTTTTTTTGTCCAGGGTGCTCAATCTTTTTTAATTAGTAAGAAGTATCAGCTTAATATTTTAGATAGGTTTGCGAATCTAGATGATTTAATTTTGGATTATAGAGGTACTTTCAATAGATATTTAGAATCTGATAAAAAATTAAAAAAAGTCTTACTTCAAAAAAAGGATATTGAAGAAAGAAGAGATTTTCTAAGGTTTCAACTCGAAGAGTTAAAAGAGATAAAAATCGCAAGCTCTGATGAAGAATTAGAATTGATAGAAGAAGTAAAGAAACAAAAAGTTATTAATGAAAATTCAGGGGCAATAACAGATTTAATAACTTATATAGACGAAATAGGCGTTAATTCAATAAATGAGATTGAAAATAAGATTAACAAGTCAGATTTCTTTCCTGAAAATATAAAAAAGATAATTAAAGACATTTCTGTAAATATGAACGAGCTATCTTATCAAGTATCAATGCTTAAGACAGAAAATTTAGATGATGAATTTTTTATAGAGAAACAAAACGAACTTTTTTTACTTAAGGACCTTAGAAGAAAGTATAAGCTTACAACAGAGGATTTAATAAATAAAAAAAAAGAAATTATAGATCTTTTTTCATGTGAATCTGAGATTGATAATATGATTTATAATATGGAGAAAGAAAATAGTGAACTTAAGGAGATATCCTTAAAAAAAGCTAATATTATATCTAAAAAGAGAAAGGCTAGTTCAGGCGCATTAACTAAGTTAGTAAAAACGGGGTTATCAGATCTTGGTATTTTGAATTCAAACTGGATTATAAGTTTTAGAGAGATCGATTTGAGTGAAAATGGGACTGATGATATTGAATTTTTGTTTTCGGCAAATCCGGATTTCCCACCTGAGCCATTAAAATCTGTTGCTTCAGGAGGCGAATTGTCGAGAATAATGCTTATTCTTGCTTTGGAGATATCTAAGATTTTTGAAAGTAAAATTATTTTATTTGATGAACCTGATGTTGGATTAGGTGGGGCGATTGCAGAAAAACTAGGGGAAAAAATATCTCAGCTATCAAAGTCTTCACAGGTTTTATGCATCAGTCATTTGCCTCAAGTTGCTTCATTTGCAGACACACACTTGTTGATATCTAAAAGAATTAAAGATGGGAGTACTATTATTAGCGTTAATAGATTAACAAAAGAGGAAAGAATTAAAGAAATTGCAAGAATGATAAGTGGAAAAAAAATTGAGCAAGAAGCTCTGATTCTGGCAGATAAGATGGTTAAATAACAAAAACAATAGCAGTTATCACAGAAACCCATTCCCCATCCTCAGGACCATCTCCTATGCTTGTGATTGCTCTAGTTCTTACCGTGTTTCCACTAATTTTCCATATATCTTTTTGTTCATTGTAGTTTTTATTTGAATCAAAAGGCGCTCCAATTGTTGTGGCTAACATATAAGCAGCAAGATCTTCAGCATATTCCCCCGACTGTTTTTTGCTCTCACCATAGCTATGATGTTCTGATAAGTAACCATGCTTGCTTCTGTCCTCCGGCATTGCCATCCCAACCGATGAGGTAATTCTTCTTTTAGGCTCATTTGTTGATGCCTCACTTAATACAACATAAACAATTTGTCCAGGAGTCAGCATTTTTAGCCCTTTTGATTTCGATACTATTTTACAAAAGGGTGGCATTATGCTTGAAACTTTGACTAAATTAAATTCTGCAATATTAGCATTTCTTAATGCCATTTCAAAACTGGTTAATTTTTCCTTGCTTTTTCCAATACCTTTAGTAAAAAATGCATACTTAGGAACCATAAATACCCTCGATCAATTAGATTCTCTTAATTTTTAATTTTAGCCAAATTTTTTCTTTAGTAAAATCAAAAGTTTAAAACAATTGAAATTACATTGATAATGTATTATTAATTAAATTAAATGAGCAATTTCTTAAAGAGATTTTTAACTTCTTTAGTGATTTTACCTATAGTTTTTTATTCAGTTTATAAAGGTGAAATAGTTTTTACAATATTCGTTGGAATAGTTTTATCCCTTGCGTACTGGGAGCTTGAAAAAATGTTGGAGTTGCCAGAAAAGAAGCTCTCTATAGTTTCGTTTTTCTTGCTTTTGATTTTAGTATTTTTTTCATTTACAAATCCTCAAATGTTCCTCTATTCAGCAGCTTTGATATTTGTTATATGGATAATTAGAATTATTTTTAACAAAACTAAAATAGAGAGTTTTTGGAATTCTTATTTGTTCATTCTGTTGTATGTTGGATTTGGAGTAAATTTTTCAATTTTAATAAGGAATTTAGACAATGGGATAGTTTTATTGGCTTCTGTATTGATAATTTCCTCAATTAATGACATAGCTGCTTACATTGTTGGAAAGTTCTTTGGTGTAACAAAAGCATTTCCAAATGTGAGCCCAAATAAGACTTATGAAGGTTCAATTGCAGGCATAATATCGTCGATTGTGGTTTCAATTTTTCTTTTTGAATATTTTCAATTAATGATTCCTTTGTCGCAGGCAATGTTTATTGGAATGGTTATTTCTTTCCTTGGAATTCTAGGCGATTTATTAGAGTCCTTCATTAAACGAAAATCTGGAGTTAAGGATACTGGTACTTTATTGCCAGGCCATGGCGGAGTATTAGACAGGATAGATAGTTTAATAGTAATTCTTCCTTTTTTTTATTTTATAATTAAATACTTAGGATATTGATATGTTTAAGAAGAAGAAGAAATTTAAAGTAACGTTATTTTTTTTAATCTTGGTATTGATCTATGGTCTTTATGCTTTATATGTAGCTTTTGCTCATAATCCTGGCTTTGAGCTTCTCTCTAAAAATACAATCTCATATTCAGGATTAAAAGCAAGAATAATCTCTGATAATACAAAGATATCTATGATTAAAGTCTCCTTGGGTACAAAAGAAAAAAGTATTTATCCAATATATCAAGAAAATAATTTAGATAGTGATTTTGAAGAAAAGATTATATCAATACCATTCACTGAGGAAGATAAGGTTGTAAAGTTTATTAAAAAAAATAATCTAAAATCTCTTTATCTTTATTATCAAATTGAATATGAGAATAAATTTTTTAATTCAAATCTTAATAAAAAGATAAAAATAAGTATTGATTTTCAACCGCCAAGTATTAAGTCTGTCAGAACAGACTCGTATGTATACCTGGGTGGGATTGGTTATGTAATTTATAAGACTAGCAAGGATACTTTCTTGTCTTATGTAGATACTGGTTTAAATACTAATTTCTATCCCATTACTATTGAAGGAGATAGTGTCGATTCTAACCTTGTTTTTTTTACCTGTGGAAATAGCCCATGTAAGAATGGAAAAATTAAAATTGTAGCCGAAGATTTATCAGGTAATTCCGTTTCTATTTTAAGAAGAATGAAGACATTAAAAAATAAGAATTGGAAAACATCTAATATAGTAATTGATTTGAGTTTTTTACTCAATAAATATAATGAAATATTTGATTCGAATTTAACTACAGTCTCAATAGATAATTTTTTAGAATTAAATATGATTTTAAGAGAAAAAAATAATATAGAAATATCATCAAATACAAGTGCTATATCTAGAAACTTAATTACATCAGGTAATTTTTACCAAATGAGAAATTCTAAAGTTTTCTCTGACTTCAGTGAGAAGAGAGATTATTATTTCAAAGACGAAGATAAGCCACTCATGACAACCTATCATTGGGGCTATGATTTATCATCGATTAAGAACGCAAAGATTTATTCCTCATCTGAAGGGTTAGTTTCTTATGTTAATAATGATGGTCTAGGTATTTATGGAAAGACAATAATTATTAACCATGGATTAGGATTTTATTCTCTATATAGCCACTTAAGTGAAATCTTAGTAAGTGTAGGAGATAAGGTTAAAACAGATACAATTATAGGGAGAACAGGGGAATCTGGATTGGCTTTTGGAGACCATTTACATTTTGGCACCTATCTTCAAGGCGTACCATTTAATTCAAGCGAGGTTTGGGATAAAAAGTACTTTTTCCAAAAAGTTTTAAATATTTACAATGATTTTATTAAAGGTCCCTCTAATAGAAGAATAAAAAAATCCGGAATATAGATGATTATATATGGTATTAATCCAGTTTTAGATTCTATAAAGTTATCCCCAGATAATATTATCAAAATATATGTATCAAAGAAAACTATTAAGAAAATCCCTGCTGTTCTTTTGAAGAAAATAAAGAATATAAAATTAAATTACTTATCTGATTTTGAGTTTGAAAAGCTTACTAATAGCCCTAATCATCAGTCACTAGCAGCAGAGATAACCATAAAATCCGTTAAAGGCGTATCAGAATTAAAAAGGGATAAAGATAAAATAAAAAAAATAGTTGTTTTGGATCACCTTAAAGATCCTCAAAACCTTGGAGCTATTGCAAGGACATGCGTTTTTTTTGGTATTACTGATATAGTTATTCCTTCAAACAGATCAGCTTCTATTTCTCCTGGTTCTGTGAAATCATCTGCTGGATCAATTTTTTCAATTAATTTTTATCAGGTTCCAAATCTTGCTAATATTCTAGATTATTTAAAAAATAATGATTATTGGATCTTAGGAGCCGATCTTAATGGAGTAGATTATCAAGATAATTGTTTTGATAAGTTCTTAAATGAGAAAATTGTAATAGTTATGGGTTCTGAGGAGAAAGGTATGAGCCCTTTAGTTAAAAAGAAGTGTGATTTATTAATTAAGATAAATAATAAGGGCTTAACAAATTCGTTGAATGTCAGTGTTGCTGCTGGGATTTTGATAAGCAGGTTTGATATTGATTGATTTAATATTTGCATCAATTATACAAGGTATTACAGAATTTATTCCTGTAAGCTCATCTTTACATTTATTAATTTATGGAAGTTTTTTTTCAAGTAAAACGCTAACATTGTTAATTATTGCAACAATGCATTTAGGCTCAATATTTGCGTTAGTTATTTTCTCTTTTGTTGATACTAAGCTTGAGATGAATGTTTTGAAAAGTATAAAATTTAACAAAGTGATATTAATCGCATCACTTCCAATTTTTTTATTTGGTTTTTTATTTTATGACCTAATAGCTAATACTAACCAAATTAATAATTTAATTATTATTACTACAATTGTTTTTGGAATAGTACTGTTTATATCGGATCATTATTCAAAAAATAAAAAAACTTTATCTGATATTTCATATTACGACTCTATTGTCATTGGTCTTTTTCAATGCTTTTCTTTGATACCAGGGGTTAGCAGATCGGCATCCACAATAATTGCGTCAAGAGTTGTTAATATTAATAGAGAAAGTTCTATTATTTTTTCTTTTATCCTCTCAGCTCCTGTAATTGTAGGTGCTTTCTGTTTAACACTTTATAAGATTAATACCAGTCAGTTGATAATTATTAATGACATTTGGTTTGAAGTTCTATTTTCTCTTATTTTTTCATTTATCAGTTCGTACATAACTCTTAAGTATTTCTATAAGTTCTCAAGAGTTAACGGTTTTACCATCTTTGCAATCTATAGAGTTTTATTAGGAATCATTCTGTACATATCCGTTTAAGAAGTCTTTTTCTGTTAATATGACTACGCCTAATTCTTTAGCTTTTTCTAATTTTGAGCCTGATTTTTCCCCAGCAATTAGAATATCGGTTTTTTTGCTAACTGAATTAACAATTTTACCCTGTTCTTTAATAATCAGATCTATGATTTCTTCTCTAGAATAATTTGTTAATTTGCCAGTAATACAAATTGTTTGACCAAGAAACTTGCTTCCCTTAGTCGTTTTTTCTTTTTCTATTTGAACTCCATTTTTGAAAAATAGATTAATTTCTTTAATATTTTCCTGATTTTGAAAAAAAATAAAAATACTATTTGCTATCTCTGTTCCGATTCCATCTATTGATTCGATTTTTTTAATAGTTGATGATCCTATCTTTTCAATATCAGTAAAATTATTTGAGAGTAAGGTAGAGATATTTTCTCCAACATGCCTAATCCCTAATGAGTTTATAAATTTAGGCAACGAAACGTTTTTCTTCTTATCTATTTCATTAATTAAATTTTCTGCCAGCTTATTTCCGAATCCTTCAAGTTTCCGCAATTCATTCTTGTCTAGACTAAAAACATCAGAAATTGTCTTAACAATTTTATTGTCAACTAATTTGTCAATGATATTTCCTCCCAAGCCAATAATATTGAAGCATTTTTTGGAAACAAGATATGTGACCTTTCTTTTTAAGACCTCCATACAGCTGATATTTTTACAGAAGATATAGGAACCATCTTTGTACAATTCCATTTTACAAGATGGACATTTGTTGGGAACCTTGAATTTTTTAGAGTTATTCTTTCTTGATACTTTTATTACTTTTGGTATTACATCTCCTGCTCTTTCGATAAAAACTTCATCCCCTATATTTAATCGTAGTAATTTAATTTGATCAAAATTATGAAGAGAAGCTCTCTTAACCTTAACCCCACCTAATATTGTTTCTTCTAGTTCAGCAACAGGGGTAATTATCCCTGTCCTGCCAATTTGATATGTTATATGATTAATTTTTGTTTTGCCCATGAGAGATGGGAACTTTATTGCTGCTGCCCACTTAGGATATTTTGATGTAAATCCTAGTTTTAATTGGTCTTCGATTTTATCAAGTTTAATTACTAGGCCGTCAATTTCATAATCTAATTTATCTCTATTTTTCAGAACCTCATCAAAATGGCCTTCAATAAAAGACGTATTTTCTGCGGGTATAAATTCTCCTAAAGTACTAAATCCCCATGATATAAATTTTGAAATTAAATTTAGCTCTGTTTTAATATTTAAATCTCCGAAATCACCCGCTCCCCAGGGAATAAAAATCAAAGGTCTTTCGGCAGTAATCTTTGTATCAAGTTGCCTTAAAGAACCTGCTGCTGCATTTCTAGGATTTGAAAAAGGTACGCTATCTTTCTTTAATTTTTTATTTAGGGCTGCAAATTCTTTTAGTGGAAATATTACCTCACCTCTAATTTCAATAATTTTAGGGGGCTTTTTTGTTTGAAGTTGAAGAGGTATATTTTTAATCGTTTTAATATTTTCTGTTACATCCTCACCAATTGTTCCATCTCCTCTGGTAGATGCTGAATAAAAAAAACCCTCTTTATATGTTATAGAAACTGAAGATCCATCGAACTTTGGTTCTAAGATAAAACTAGGATTTTTAATTGTTTTTTCTATTCTTTCTATGAACTTATATAGTTCATCTTTATTTGATATATTTTCTAGACTATACATTCTCTTAATATGAGTAAATTTATTAAATTCTTTTGATACAAATCCGCCAACCTTTTTAGTAGGAGAGCTAGGATTTGCAAGAGTAGGGTGTTTTTCTTCAAGTTCAATAAGTTCTTTTAATAGTAAATCAAATTCAGCATCTGAAATTTCAGGTCTATCTTCCAGGTAATAGCGTCTATTGTGATGATTTATAAGTTCTTCAAGATGTTTTATTCTTTTATTGATTTCAGCAAGGTTCATTTAATATAAGAATACAATATATATATCCTTTTTTGAATTACTAATCAGTGATGATATATTTTTTTTAATGAAGGTTTTAATGCTTGGGTGTGGTTCTTCAGTGGGCTCACCTGTTTTGGGCAAAGATACGGTTGGAGTCGAAAAGAAAGATTGGAGAACTAGGAGTTCTATAATCTTATTAGTTGAGGAGGTTAGTATTCTTATTGATACTACACCTGACTTCAGACAACAGGCTCTACTTAATAATGTAAAGAATATTGATTTTGTTTTATATACACATTCTCATGCGGATCATACACATGGAATAGATGATTTGAGAATTTTTAGCTACATAAAAGAGGATAAGATTAGTTGCTTTGGTAACTCTCATACAATTAATGATATAAAAAGAAATTTTTCATATATCTTCAATAATAAAAATATCTCTGGTAGGCCAAGACTTGACTTGAAAGTTGTTAATGATTCTTTCATCGAACAAGGTATAGAAATAATACCACTTCCTATAAAACATAAAGATTGGGATATTTTAGGGTACAGGATAAATAATTTTGCATACATAACTGACTGTAGTTTTATTTCTGATGAAACTTTTAGTAAAATAGAGGATCTCGACTTATTAATTATAGATTCCTTGAGATATTCTAAACATGACGCTCACTTGTCTGTTGATGAAGCCATTTTAATAGCTCAAAAAGTAAATCCGAAAAGAACGATATTGACACATATGGGTTCTGATCTGAAATACAACGAACTTGTTGAATATCTTCCAAAAGGTATAGAACCAGGTTATGATGGTTTAATAGTAAATTTATAAACTTAGGTTTTAATGATGCATCAGCTAAGAAGCAGTTTGGTAAAGAATAAAAAATCAAAAATACTTTTACTAGTACTTGATGGAGTGGGTGGTCTTCCTTTCCCTAAACTAACTGAACTTGAAGCAGCTAAGACCCCAACATTAGATAAATTTGTAAAAAAATCTGAAACAGGTGCACATACACCAATTATAAGCGGCATAACTCCAGGAAGCGGATCTGCTCATCTAGCGTTATTTGGATATGATCCTTTAAGTTACGATATTGGTCGTGGAGTCTTAGAAGCTTTAGGTCTAGATGTTCATATAGGTGAAAAAGATTTGCTTATAAGAGGGAATTTTGCTTCTGTAAAACAGATTGGATCTAAAGATATAGTTACTGATAGAAGAGCTGGAAGAATTTCAACTAAGATTAATAATAGATTGGTAGACCTATTAAATTCTAAGATAAAAAAAATTGATCAAGTCGGTGTGAAGTTTGTTTCTGGACTTGATCACAGGTTTGTCTGTAAGCTTAGTTTTAAAAAGAAGTTGGATCCCCAAGAGTGCATGATTATTGATACAGATCCAGAGGAAATAGGAGTAGAGCCAGTTCTCCCTAACCATATCAATCGTAAATCATCTCCGGTATCAAAAATAGTGATAAAACTAATAGCTGAATTAAAAAAAGTTTTAAAAGATGAAAAAAAAGCAAATTTTGCTTTGCTGAGAGGTTTCTCTGTATATCCCGAAATTCCTAAATTCAAGGAATT
>CETI01246411.1_pt1 | contig 25142 bp, 30 predicted proteins | sample 361441 | NCBI WGS metagenome assembly CETI01 (sample SAMEA2622478, study PRJEB7988) | marine metagenome | biome: marine biome (ENVO:00000447); feature: deep chlorophyll maximum layer (ENVO:xxxxxxxx); material: "saline water (ENVO:00002010), including plankton (ENVO:xxxxxxxx)" | depth 90 m | reverse complement strand
CAATTCGTCTCTAAGACGAATGAGATTTCATTTAAAGTTGGAGATCTTACGCAGTTAACGACTTCAGGAGATTCGGATCTAGTACAAGCTATAAATCAGCTTGACTCAGATGTAGGAACTCTAGATTCGTTAACAACAACAAATAAGCTTAGTATTGTAAGAGCTATTAATGAACTTCAATATGAGATAGAACAAACTGACTCTGCCGATATAACTATAATAGCTCGAGCAGGTATTTCAGCAGTTTCGGATTCCTCTACTGGAATGGGAGAGCTAGCTTATAATAATACAACAGGTGTGATTACTTTTACAGGAGTTTCTGTAGATTCAGTTAGATCTACTATTTCAGCCGGTGAAGGAATTGATATATCAAGTGGATCTATTTCAGGCGAAGATGCGTCAGCAGCAAATAAAGGCATTGCATCATTTAGTAGTGATCACTTTGACGTCTCATCAGGTGCAGTAACACTTAAAGCTGATGGAATTGATGATACTCATATTGATTTTGGTACTGGAACAAATCAGGTAAGTACTGCTGATTTACCAGAAAGTACTAATTTATATTATACTACAGCAAGAGCAGATTCTGACTTTGACGCAAGATACGATTCTTCTTTTGATGAAAGATTTGCTACTAAGACCACCGCTAATTTATCTGAGAATACTAATCTTTATTATACCACAGCTAGAGCAGACAGCGATGCAAAGGCTTCTCTTTTTGCGGTAGATGCTGGAGGTGATGGTTCATTTACTTATGATTCAGCTTCAGGCGTAATGACTTATACAGGTCCTAGTGCTTCAGAAGTTAGAGCTCATATTACAGCTAATAAAGGTGTAAACATTGCTTCTGGTGAAATTAATATTGACTCTTCTAACGTTAAGAATATGTTTTCTATAGTAGATGCCGGTGGAGACGGCAGTTTTGCTTATGACTCTGCAGCTGGACAATTTACTTACACTGGACCAAGTGCTTCAGAAGTTCGTGCCCATATCACTGCAGGTGAAGGTATAGATATATCATCGGGAGAAGTAGCAGGAGAAGATGCAACTGCTGCTGATAGTGCAGGCGGAAGTAATAAAGGTATTGCAAGTTTTAGAGATTCAGATTTTGTTTTAAGCTCAGGATATGCTAGTTTAAATTTAATTAAGAAAAATCACTTTGATAGTAATAGTGGACCGAATTTAGTAACTTTAATAATTTATGATTCTGCAGGGAGTGCTCTAAAAACGCTTTACTCACCAGGAAGTTAGGAATACATAATGACTGCTAGATTACCACTTTATATTAAAGATGACGGTAACCTTCAAACGTTAACGCAAACGCAACTCACCAACCTTATTAGTAATGAAATAAAATCTCTATGGTCGTTGGATGCAGATGGTAATGTAGATCCACTTACTACACTGTCTTATGTATCTAGTAGTGGTAGTTTAGGAAATTTAACAGATACTAGATATAGATCTGGTACAGCCCATCAAAGTACAGGTGAAGAAGATGCAGACGAAGATTCTGGCGACTTTGTTCAAGAAAGCAGTACTGGAGAACCAGATTTAGTCACTGTCAATCGTGGCCATATAACGCAAACCTTGAAAGCAATTCTTACACCTCAGGGTTCGATGAACAGTACTAGTCACAGTACTATAATAGGGACATTGCCTTTATATTGGGATGGCTCTAGTGTAAAGGCAATGTCTTTAACAGATTGTATTGATACTTTTATAAAACCGGCAGTGCCTTTAATATCAACCGTTGATGGAGATGCTTCTAATAATCCTCCATCTATGTATTATATTCATACTTCTAATTCGTTAAGTGGTTATAATTTAGTTAATGCCAATCCAGTTTTTCAGGATTTAAGAGCAGACGTTAGTGAGTATACAGCCGCTCAGATTGGTACATCAGGAACTTATCAAGACCATAGTGAAACTATTTCATCGTTTTATTTGTTGAGGAAAGCAGAAGTGTTACCAACATCTGCTTTAGGTGCCGATGAAGATAAACTATGTTATTATACTTCGGCTGGGCATTTGCAAAGATATAGTTGGGCCACTAAAACATTTCAACATACCTTTAGAAATATATGGGCGTATGCTAATATTAATACGACTAACTGTAGAGTTGGATATAATTTAAGCGACGGAAGTGGTTCTGGTACAAATGTTGGATCAGGAATGACTGATACTGTTTTAAGCACTAATCAAACAGGTACCTATACGACCATTCAAAGTGGTCAAGATTATAGGTCTCAAGAATTTCCAAATGGTACTCAAGCCACAGCAAATACTTGGAGATTAAAAATAAATGTTACATGAGATAAAAAATGTTTAATAAAGATACTGTTATAAGCGCCAGATATACTGACCTTCAGCAATTACACGTTGAAGTCATATATAAAGATTTAGGAAATACGGTTAACTTCAATCAAACAACTTATATTGAAGTTGGAGATCCCCAGCATAAATTATTAGAATCATTGGGATGGGATCATGAAAGAATATTAGATGATACTGCCGAATGGAAAAAGCAAAAAGCTGGAATAATTGCTGGTAAAGCAAAAGATGCAGCACAAAAGACATATGAAGATGAATATCAACGTTTAATTAATCAAGGAAGAGCTCGCGAAAGAGAAGCGACTATTCGATACTTTGGTGCATTAGCAAATCAAGAAAAAGAATTAAGAAAACAAAAAAATCTAGCTTTAACTAGAGAAAGAGAAGCTACTGCAAGATATTTTGGTTCAGTATCAGTTTTAAAAAGAAAAACTGCAAATCATCAAAAAGAACTTGATTATTTAGAAAGTATAAAAGAAGGACAGTATGGAGGAGATGTCGGACAAACTGTCGATAAGTTTATAGAACAGATGATTAAATTTATTAAAGAAAATAATGATAACCAAGATATGGTGAGAAAGGTTAAACAAAAGATGCGGGACCCAGCGTCTGGAATAGATGGGTTAGATGATGGTCGGGTAGGTGATAATAGTCATGAAACAGTTTTGCAAGTTTTTAATCTTGCTTATGATCAAAGCGTAATAAGGTTATTACAATCTTGGCCAAGAGACCCAACTGAAGATTCAAAAAGTGTTTCAAAATTAGATAATGTTAAACAAACTATAGATGAGTATCGTAAAGAAATTGCTATGATAAAAAATACTGATACTTCTGAGCTAAGTGACATGGACATTGAAAGATATTTAGACTCTCTTTCAGCATTTATTAAAACTAATAATTGGAACAAAAAAGCTATCGATTGGGCTAAACATAAATTAGATATTAATACCAATTGTTTTTTTAGTAAGCCAGGAAAAGAAGATATAGGAGGCCCTACTTTAGTAGAAGTTATTAGAGACAATATTCATAACGATGAGGAAGAAGAAAACTTTGCACAAGTGTATAGTAATAGAGTAGTAGGAGCCTTTTATGACAAAGAAGGAAATCAAGTAGGGAAGATTAATAGAGATAAAAAATTAGATGGAAAAATGCCACCTAATATTAAACACAAGTTAGGGAAAAAACCTAAAAAGTGAATATAATTTTTGTGAAGTGGGGGACTAAGTATTCCTCTGATGATGTAAATTTTTTATATCATTCTATAATTAATAGTGTAGGATTGTGTTATCCTTTAAATCAAAAGTTTTTTTGTTATACTGATAATCCTTCAGGACTAAATAAAGACATTCAAACAATAGATATTCTTAAAGATCCTCCTTTAAGAGGGATATGGAATAAACTTAGAATGTTTGAAAAAGATTTTCCTTTAACAGGAAAAACTATATACATGGATTTAGATGTATATGTTAGAATAAAATTTAATCCAAAAGAATTATGGGATAGTGTTGTTGACTGGGACAATCTTACAATGGTTGATTCTTGGTTTAAAAAAGATTTTATTCCAGTAACTAGGAAACATCATTTAGACGTAACTGTTAACTCTTCTCTTTTAGCTTGGGATGCTGATAATCCTAAAATACATAATATATGGAAACACTTTAATTCAACAAAAAGAGATTATTTCTTAAGAAAATATGTTGGTATAGATAGATATATAATTCATGAAGGATTTAAGATTAATACATTTCCAAGAGAATTGATACAGTCTTGGTATAATGATAAAAATGGTAAAGCCCCAATAGTAACATTTGAAGAGGTAGATTATGCAAGTAGCAGCGTTAAATCATGGATTGAAAGCGATAAGTTGGCTTTACAACGCATCTATGTATGAAGAAAGATTTGATCCTTATAGAATATTAGATGTAGTTAATTCTTTAGACGAGAATCATTTTAAAAGTAAGAATTGGTTAGCAGATGAATTGTGGGAAGTCTGGCAAAAAAATTCTGGTAAAATCCACGTAGCTGCAGGTTGGTATGGTTTACAGTCTTATTTACTACAAGGTAAATTTCCTCCGGAGATAGAAATAACTTCATCTGATATTGATCCGGAGTGTAAGACAATAGGAAAAGTTATATTTGGAAATATGGAAAATACTGGAAAAATTAAATTTGAAGAACAAGATACAGTATTAGATATAGAAAAAATAACTAGAGGAGTAGACATATATGTTAATACTAGTATAGAACATATAGAAAGAAAATATGTTGAACTTATGTTAAGCAAAATTGATAGTGGTAAAATAGTTGCTTTGCAATCTAATAATTGGTATAATATTCCTTCTCACGTAAATTGCTCAGACTCACTAGAAGATTTTATTTCTTATGTTAAGCCACATTTTAAATATATTATGTATGAAGGAGAAATGGAATTTGAAGAGTATAATAGGTATATGATAATAGGAATGACATAGCATCAATGTATAATTTAGAGAAAAGATTATCGGCTTTTTTAGATATTTCTACTTATTGCAATGCTGCATGTCCTCAATGTCATAGAACAGATAGAAAAGGTTTAGGTAAGATTGACTGGCTTCCTTTGATTTTTTGGGATTTAGACAAATTTAAAAGAGCATACTCTCCTAAAGATGTTCTCAGACATTATGAATTTGTTTTTTGTGGAACATGGGGAGACCCAGTAATGAATCCGCACTTAGACAAAATCTTAGACTATGTTAACGACAATTCATTGCCTGATACTAATATAATTATAAACACTAATGGTTCAATAAGAGATGAAGATTGGTGGTATAAATTAGGTCTTAGACAGGGAAAAAAATTAACAGTAATTTTTGCAGTAGATGGTAGTACTCAAGAAATGCATGAGAAATATAGAAAGAAAACTAGTTTACAGAAAGTTCTTAATAATATGGAAGCTTTAAGCGAAACTGATTCAGTCGCTAAAGCAATGACTATAATATTTAAACATAATGAAAATTACTTGAAAGACATTGCATTATTAGTTAAAAAATATGGAGCGGCTGAATATAGTGGCATGCTTTCTAATAGATTTGAAGGATTTGAATCGGTATCTTGGCCATATGAGGAAGATGGCGAAATAAAATCTTTAGAGAAAAGCGAAAATAAAATGGAAGAAAAAAAATTTTACTGGACAATGTTATAAATTTTTTGGAGTAGATTTCATGAAAATCACTTGCGAATGGGCAAAGGACGAAAGATATGTAGTTAATCCAGATGGACAAGTTTGGCCATGTTGCTATCTGTGTAATAATGTGTTTAAACACGGAAGAGATTTAACTCATCAACCTATTTATGAAGAATATTTTAAAGTTAAGGATGAATTAAATATATTTAAAAACGATATAAATAGTATTCTAAAGCATGAGTGGTATACTAAAACATTACCAAATTCTTGGAAAGACGAAAAGATTACTTTAAGACAATGCAAAAACCACTGTAGTGAAAAGTAAAATAAGAAGGAAAAAGAAATGCATGAAGGACTAACATATATTAATGCTTATTTTACGGATGATAAAAGATCATCTGTTAGAAGTTATTGGAGTGATCAAAAGGATGATCTAGTTGAGTTTAATACTGAATGTAGTGAAAACGATCCTCAATACTTAAAACTTTTAGAGTTTGTAAGTGTGGATGAAATCCATGAAAATACTTGGCAATATATAAAGGATAGTCAAGAATCATTTAAAGAAGAAATTATAAAGATTGCCAGAGAGAATGGTTGGATTTATGATATGGATGGAGGTGCCAATAGCGATCTTCATAAAGCATTAGTTAAAATGCTATTTGGTGGTTATGATAAAGAAAAACAAAGAGAGCTTTTATTCTTTTTAAAGCTAGAAATATTTGAACAAGATTTTATAAAAAAGTGTACTGATAGAGATATTAAGAAAGATCTTCGTAGAGCTGATGATATAATTACAACTCTTAAAAAGGCAATAGAAATTTATGAAAAGATGAATGCAAAAGATTGGACCGAAGCTCCTGATAGCATTGATTAAATAAATACACAGAATAATCACTTTCTTTTTTTATAGTTTGATACGAACAATAATTATCTTCTTGACTATAAGTTTTGTGTTTAATATTTTCATATATTAATTGGTCTATACCTTTTTCATATTTTAACATATAGTATTCTGAATCTTCTTCAAAAAAATCAAATATATGACTTTGATCTCCTTCCCAAGAAATAATACTAGAATTTAATGGAGTGTGCCAAGCATCTCTCCACCAAGCGTGTAATACGTGAAAATCCTTTTTTAAAAAATGATTACAATCTTTTGTTATAATTACGTCTAAGTCAAAGTATAAATTTTGTCCGGTTCTATATCTGTCAAACATTAAAAGTTTATTGAATACTCCTTCGTATTCATCATCAGATATTACCACAAATTCGTCGTATTGTAAACCAGAAAATTTATCAATCATATATTTTAAATTATCTTCGTACCATTGATCAAATTTATTACCAGTTCTAACGCATATTATTCTCATTTGTTAATTTCTTTTATAAAAAAATCTGCTATTAATTTATGACCTTTTTCATTAGGGTGAGGATCTTCAAGTGAAATAACATTTTCAGAATATACTGTTTGGCGTCTAATATAATCGTCAAAAGTCATACCTCCTAATGCTTCAATCCAAGGCCATCCAATTATATTATCAGGATCTTCCATTTCACAAAAATTTATAAGCTCTTCATACTTATAAACCAAATCAACTAAACGATTTTTAAAGAACTCGTTATTTGCCCCACGTCCAGTATATAGCATGTCAAAGCCCGACCATTGATATAAGTTTATATTAAAGTCTTTACAAAGTTTCTGTAGTGTTTTTATATTTTTTAAAAACCTCATTATGGTTTGTTTATGAGCATCTCTATGATCTGACATGTGCCAACTATACAAAGCATTAACTACAGCATAATATAAATCATCTTGGTTCGAAAGATGTTTAAGTTTTCTTAGTTCGGCTTTAGATTTACCTTTAAAAATATCATGTCGGGGACTGTGTCCAGGATTAAAATTCCAGCCATAAACGTAAAATCTCCATATGTTAGTCCACAAAATACAAACAGTATCTATTTCTTTATGATTTTCTATTATTTCATCTACGGCCGTAATAAAAATTCTTTCATTACTAGATCCGCTTTCTCCAAAATTTCTGTCCTCTAGACCTAAGTTATTAGCAAGTATTTCCGGCCACCTTGGCCAGTCACATTTTACCCATGGAGTTTCATCAGATTTATATTTCTTGTCCGTAAAACTATCCCCAAAAGCATATAATTTATCTTTTGTCATCTTCATTCTTATATTCGTGTTCGTATATAAAGTTCATATCTCTTCCTGAACCATAATAATAAACTTTTATTCTAATCCATAATTTTTTAAAAAATTTTCTCATAAGCTTAACTCAAATTCTTTGTTAACGTGATGTATAAAATATCCAGCGGCAGTTGGTCTTCTTTGATACCCATCTAATATAAAATTCCAAGAAATAGATAAATCGGTATGTGGTATTTCTTCTTTCTCTATTAAGTATGAAATATAAACTTCATTATTATAATAAAAGTTTTTAGTAATTCCTTCTGGATATAATGAATCTTCTCTCGCTTCATCTAATAAAGCGTGTAATTCTGGTAATTGATCAACAAAATTTAATTCTTTAATGATTTTAGAACCTCCGGCAACAACGCCAGTATTGTATAGTAAATCGTTACCATTAATTCCTTCTATTAATAACATAGCTTTTTTTGCGCATGTTTTACAAAATACGTTTTGATTATCTAATCCGTCAGCATCTAATCTTTCTTTAATAACTCCTCGTGTTAAATCTCTTCTTAACGGATACACTCCTAATGTTTCAAAGTCAATGTTTTTAAAAATATTAGGGGCATATCCTGTTGGAACAACATCAAAATCTAAATAAACTATTTCATCATATAGTCCAGCATAGTTTTCTAATAAAATTATCTTTTCAAATTGAATGGAATTATAGTCAGTAGTCTCTGTTCGGTGTAATACAAAATCTGCTCCATATTTTTCTGCGTATTGTTTTTTACAGTCTATAAGAGGTTTTTCATATTTACGAAATTGAGATAATTTATAAGAATCGGTACTCTTATGATTTTGATCTACGTTATCGTTATATATGCTAAATATTATTCTTTTCACACCAATCTCGTACTACTTTAAAATTTTTATGAATAACATGTATCAACTTAGTTCTTTTAGGAATATAATTTGTTTCATTCATAAAATAATGCCATTCTCCATTTAACCAATTAGACGGAACATCATTCATATGACATTTAAACCCCCATATTGATTCATTGTCCCAACCAAACATTGCTTGTACAAATTTAGGCCACATACTAAATTTATCTTCTTTTAATTCTTTCATATCTAATAATAGCTCATCAAAATTTTCAAAGTAAGACATTTTATCTAGCCAGTATTTATTAACTCCTACTATTCCAGTATTGTATACAGGAATTTCATCATTAGGTTTTCCGTATTCCATTGCTAAAGCTTTTGAGTTCCAGAATTTTGCATTAGGACTTCTTATACTATTATTTCTTCCTGTTTCTAAAAATATTCTTTCTCTTTTTTGAATCATATAAGGTTCTAAATATCTGTCAGCTGTGTTCTTTTTTATAATTATTCCGTCATCTAAATTATATACGTGAAAAATATTTTCTTTAGTTACTGGAACTACATCTAAATCAAAATAAAGTATTTCATCAAATTCTTTAGCAAGTTCATACATTAAATGAATTTTATAAAAATTTACTATATTATATTCTGTTATAAAAGGATAATTATCATGATACCATTTACGACATTCTTGATACTTTTCATCGTTAATATACATTCTATATTCAGCATTAATTGAATTAGCATAAGACTTTTGTCTTTCTGTTAACCATTCAAAATTTTCGGAAAATTCTCTAAAAGCTTTTTGATTTTTATCTTCAGTTTCTCCGTGATGTGGAGGCTGCTTGTCTAATAAATCTCTTGGAATACTGATATAGATACTAAATACAATACGTTTCATAAAGGTTATTTATTATGAAATTAATTAGCGGTTTATCATCTGGATTCCATGATGCATCTGTCAGTTTAATAAATTCTGACGGAGAAATACTTTATGCTCTACACTCTGAAAGATATTCTGGTATAAAAAACGATAAAAATTTAAACAATAAACTTATGGATTATATAAAAGGAACAACTGTTTTTTATGAAAAACCTTTTTGGAAAAATACTAGAAGATTATATGCCGGACAGAAATGGAAAAAACGAGATACATATGATCATTATATTTGGCATCATTGGTCTCATGCTGCAGCGGCTTATTATACTAGACCTTATAAAGAAGAACCGGTGTGTGTAGTTATAGATGCTATAGGTGAATGGGATACTGCTACAATTTGGTTTAAAAAGAAAAAAGTGTGGTCACTTAAATACCCTAAATCTTTAGGATTATTTTATTCTGCAATTACTTATAAGTGCGGATTAAAACCTAATGAAGATGAATATATTACTATGGGAATGGCTGCTTATGGAGAAGTAAGATATAGATTAGATCCTTATGAAAAATATCATAAAGTTAATATTAAGGACTGGCAGCTGCTTAAAAATAAATATGATTTGGCAGCGTCAGCCCAAAGTGTTTTAGAACATGAAATCGAAAAAATAATGCTTAAAGCAAAGCAATATTCTAATTACCTTTGTTATGGTGGAGGTGTGGCTTTAAATTGTGTTGCTAATACTAAAATAAATAGTATATTCGATAAGATTTGGATTCTTCCAAATCCTGGAGATGGAGGTTCTTCACTAGGTGCAGCAGCTGCATATTTAGATAAACCATTAAAATGGATTGATCCTTATTTAGGATATGATATAAAAAGAAAAATTAAAGTTAATGAAGTTGTTTCTCACCTTATTGATCATAAGCTATGTGGTGTTGCTAATGGTAGAGCCGAATATGGCCCTAGGGCTCTTGGCAATCGCTCTTTATTAGCAGACCCTAGACAAAATATTAAAAATATGGTAAACACTATAAAACGTAGACAAAAATTCAGGCCATTTGCGCCAGCTATATTAGAAGAATTTGCAGATGAATATTTTGAAGGACCAATGAATGAATATATGCAATTCGTAGCAAAAGCCAAACACGACTATAAATCAGTAACTCATGTTGATGGAACTGCCAGAGTTCAAATAGTAAAAAAGAATTGTAAATCTATATTAAGACCTATATTAGAAGAATGGTATGAAAAAACTAAATGTCCTATGTTGTTAAATACTTCTTTAAATATTAAAGGCAAGCCAATAGTTAATGATGAAAAAGATGCTAAGCATTTTGAATATGTATATGGAGTAAAAGTATTTTGAAAAAACGAGTTTTAGTTAATGGGTGTAGCTTTACTAATAAAAAATATGAAAGCCCTTGGTATCCTAATTTTAAATGTAAAAATGTGAAAATGTGGTATGAGCATCTTTGTGATGAATTTGGATGGGAAGTAAAACATAATTTAGCAGTAAATGGCAATAGCAATGATTTAATAGTACAAGACACGATTTATGAATTATATAATAATAATAAAGAATATGACGCAGTTATAATAGGATTATCTAACTGGTGGCGAATAGCATTACCTTATTGGGGACATAAATTAAATTTAGATTTATTAAGAGTTATTGACGAGGGTTGGGTTAAAGAACATAATCAAAGTGATGGAGCAACTACTCATTTATCTTACTCTAAACTTTTTGCTTATGATAGAATTTATCCGTATGAAGTAGTAAAAACTAATTTATTAAATATGTTAAATTTAGTTCGAGTGTGTAAACTCTTTAATAAAGAATTAATATTATTTCAAATATTAATGCCTCTTTCTATTTCTGCTGAACCTTATAGAGAATTAGTTATGGCGATGACTGAATCTAGTTTAAGTGAAAGGCTTCAAAAAGAAATGGATGAAAATTTTAGATGGCTCGGTTGGCCTGTGTTTGAGGAACTTAAAGGAATTAGTGCATGTGCAGATTTAGTAAATAGGGAAAGAAAAGGAGAATTTGGAAAATTAATTCATAGAGCAATGCCTCTACATGTTAGTCCGAGAGCTAGTCTACAAGCTGAAAGAATTTTAAAAGATATAGAAAAAAGCAATCCAACAACTTTATCACTAAGTACTTGGATGGTTGGTCAATTAGATGGACATGCTAATGAAAAGGGACATGAAGCCATGGGTAAAACAGCAATAAAGTTATATTATGAACCGAATAGAAACATTTAGATTAGGATGTGAAACGATCTTTGGTAATAAGGTCGGTAGAGAATTTGGGCCAGGTCTTCATGGACATGCACATCCTAGGATGTCGCAAATAATAAGATATGATTCTAAAAATTCATTTGCCACTGCTAATATTCTTTCACCACTACACAGGGCATGTCATTATGCGGAAAGTGTTTCTAATGAAATTTTATTTGATGGAGAAGTACATAAAGCAGTAAGTAATGGACCTCCATGCTATGTTTCTATATTTCTTCATAAAATCGAAAAAAAGAAAGAAAACGATGCAAATACAAATTATGATATTATAAAATTTTTTATAGAACATTTAAAACCACCTAAAGATGGAATAATATTTACTGTATATGAAATGGGAAACTATATTAGAGATGTAGTAACACCGTTTCAACTTACATATCTTTGGCCATTTAAAGATGAATGGAAACCTTCAGGGCATATTACGCTTCAAATACCTGAAGAAAATATGGATGACGATAAATACATGAAAGCTTGTTATGAGTATGAGCAAGTAAAAGAAATATTAAAAAACTATGATTATCCAGTGTATGAGATAGATTATTCTATGCCTATAGAGGAAGTTTATAATAAAATTATGACTACTAATATTCACATATCTTATACTGGTGCTTCATATTATATAGCCGGGGCTGCTAAAATTCCGATGTTATCATATGGACCTGGTTGTCCAGAAGGTCACCAATATACTAGAAATACAGCTTCTAATCCGGATTGGAATATGGATTATGAATTTGAATATATTAATGAAGTAAATCCAGAAAATAAAAAAGAAAAACAACTTGGATATAGAGTTCCTAAACATCATATATATCATGGCTTGAAACATCTTAAAAAAATGTTGGAATATAATGGAGAATTAAAAGGTGTATTTAAGAAAAAAATTTAGAAAATTTAAATATAAACTAATGTTTTGGTGGCATAGATTTTTTAAAAAACCAGAAGAAATTAATGATTTTTTTATTTATGAAGATTTTGTAGAACCGTTGGTAGAAACTAAAAAAAGATTATTTGCTACAGGCTGTAGTTTTACAGATGTTTATAATTATTCTTCTCCTTGGTATAAAGAATTTAAATATACTACTAGTTGGCCAGAAGAAGTTATAAAACAATTAAGAGGTGATTGGTCATTCTATAACGGAGCAGGATGTGGTTTAGGCAATGATGCTATATGTGCAACTTTTTTTGACCACGTTACAAGAGTTGGAAATCCGGATTTTGTTATGATACAATGGAGTGGTGCAGGTAGAGTTCCTATAGGTTATCCAAAAGATTGTAAATTAAATAAAACTTTGCATTTAGATCCTATAGCTTGGTATAATTCTCAACATAGTAAAAAAGATATGTTTCAAAATCCAGAATGGAGACACGACCAAGCTGCTATATTAGCATGGTCAAATAAATATAAAAAAATATATTATCCTCATAGACATATAAAATTTGGCATCGACAATTGGTATAAAAACATCTATATAGTTCAAGATTACTGTAAAATGCATGATATACCTTATATTTTTGGTCAAGGTATTAACACACTTCAAACTACTAGTCGAGAAGATAATTATATGATAATGGAGTATATTGAAAATCATCATATGTATGATCAAATAGATCAAGATAAGTTTATTGGGTGGCCTACTTTGTTAGATGGATTTTGCTTTGGAGAGTATTTCAAAAAAAATCCAGAATTAATTATTGGTGAATTAGATACTCATCCTAATAATGACGGAACCATAAAAATCGCAGAATGGTATTTAGAAAAGGTTAAAGAAAATTATGAAAACTTTATTCGCTAGTGGTTGCAGTTTTACAGAAACAAACATGTTGTCTTACGTATATCCGGAGCATCGTAATTCTACTTGTTGGCCAGAAGAATTAGTAAAGCTATTTAAAAATAAATGGAAGGTTTGCAATTATGCTAAATCTGGAATGGGTAATGACTTTATAGCAACTACATTTTTTGAACATATAGGAAATTATGGTGATCCGGATTTAGTTGTTATCGCGTGGTCTAATAGTAGTAGGCTTTCAATAAGTGGAAATGGAGATGAAGAAACATGGCTTAAATACGGAGATTATACTTTTGACCCTATATGGGCATATCATCAACGACACAAGCTAGGCGCGTATTGGAAGCATGACAAACATGGTGGAGTTTGGAATGAGTTTGCTTTTAAATATTATGAAAAATTTTATCCTGATTCTTATGTAAACTTCATAGTCAAAAATTGGTTAAAAAATGTTTTTATAATTCAAGATTATTGTAAAATGCATAATGTACCTTATGCCTTTTCTCAAGCTATTCAACCAGTTATAACTGGTTTAAAAGAAGTGTCAGATCAGTTAAAACATAATAAAGGAATAAAAAATTATTTAATAAATACATTTATCAATCATAATCTCGAAGATAAAATAAACGAAAATAATTTTATTGGTTATCCTACTTATCAAGAAATAGGAGGGTTTAATTTAGAAAATTTAGTAAGAGAAAATAAGAAGTTTCAAATAGGCGTTGGCGAAGCACACCCTAATAATGAGGCACATGTCCATATAGGAAAATTGTATTACGATAATATAAAGAAAAATTATGACATTACCGATTTCTAAAGCAGTAATAGAGATATGCGGATCTTGCAATTATAAGTGTGATTTTTGCCCGCACTCGATTGGTAATGGGCGAGAAAAATCGTTCAAAAGAATGATGAACTATAAAATGTTTTGTGACGTATTAGATCAACTGGTAGATTCTGATGTTGAAGAGATTTATATAGAAGGTTCGGGTGAACCTACTATGAATAAAAAATTACCAGATTTTGTAAAATACGGAAGTGATCTTGGATTTAAAATGTCCTTTATAACAAATGGGTTTTGGCTTAAAGATGATCTAATGAAAAGAACTGTGGATGCTGGATTAAACTATGCTAGAATATCTGTCACCGGCTATAATAGAAAATTATATCAAGAACAAATGAGTAAAGACGCTTTTTATATAGTTATGGAAAATGCTAATAAAGCTATAGAATATGGTGGAGTAGGAAAAATAGGGTCTTACCATTTAATATTAAATAATGATCAAGAAGAATATGAAGTAAACGAATATAGAAAAAATTGGATTGACCATGTTCCTGGTATTAAATCTTCTATTTGGAAAATGCATAATTGGTCTGGCCAGTTAGACGTTAATTGGAGAAATGGTAAAAGAAAAAGAAGTTGTGGTCGACCATTTTCTCCTGATCTTATAGTAAGAGCAGGTGGAAATGATGGAAAAGAAGGAGCAGTAGTTCCGTGTTGTATGATTCTAGGACAAGATAGTAAAGCAGTCTTAGGTCATTTATCAGAACAATCTATTGAAGAAGTTTGGTTTGGCGAAAAATACGAAGAATTAAGAGAAGCGCATAGAACTCATAATTTTGATAAAGTCGACTATTGCAAAAAGTGTGATATGTTATATGATGCTCCTGATGCTTTAGTTTGGTCTAATTTTGGTGCTGATTACGATAGACTTACTGGTTCTACCTTTACTATGGAACAATTTAGAATATGAGAATTTTAATAGCATATCCTAATCTTCCTATGATGCTTACTCCAGCTATGACTGTAGGAATATTTACTGCTATTTGTAAAAGTAAAAATGTTGAAATAGATTTATTTGAAACAACTCCATACACCGATAATGAAGATCAAGGTATGATTTTAAAATCTAGATTAGGGGGTGGCCGTGCTTATGAGCATGGAACTTATCTTTTACCCACAAGAAGAATGATTCCAGATTTTATACGTAAAGTAAAAACTTATAAACCGGATCTTATATTATTGTCCATAGTTGAAGATTGTTTTAAAGATGCTGAATTAATGTTAAAAAGCATCCACCATTTAAATATTCCTCATATCGTCGGAGGAACTTTACCTACTAATGATCCAGAATTTTGTCTTAAAAGCCCTTACATTAAAAATATTTGTACTTATGAAGGTGAAGAAGTTTTAATTGACATAATAGATAATTGGCCTAATATAGAAAACGTAAAAGGAATTAATAATAATCCTAAACAGCCTTTGACTAATATTAATACATTTATTCCAGATTATAGTTTGTACGAACAACAAAGATTTTACAGACCTATGGGAGGTAAAGTTGTTAAATCTGTGTTAATAGAAACTTATAGAGGTTGTCCTTATAGTTGTACTTTTTGTAATAGTCCAACAACTAGATTGTTAAATAAATCGTTTGTTAGACAAAAAAGTTTAGAACAAGTAAGAAAAGAATTAGACTATTATATAGAAAATAATGATCCAGAATATTGGTTTATTATAGATGATTCTTTTACAGCTAGACCTAAAAAAGATTTATTAGCATTATGTAAACTTTTAAAAGAGTATAAAATACCATGGTGGTGTAATACTAGAGTTGAAGCTGTTGATGAAGAAATATTGGCTGCAATGAAAGACGGATATTGTGATAGAGTTCAATTTGGAATAGAATGTGGAAATGACGATTATAGGATAAAATACTTAAAAAGAAATATTAAAAACAAAGACTATTATAAAAAGATAGATATAATTAACAATAGTGGAATACCGTATGGACTTAATGTTATTATTGGTATGCCCTTTGAAACAGAACAGATGGTTTTTGAAACTATTAAATTAGTTAAAAGATTTGGAGGTTATGATGGTCTAGGAGTTTCAATTTTTATTCCTTATAGAGGGACAATTTTAAGAAAAATAGCTATAGACAATAATATGTTAGATTCTAATTGGACTTCAGAAAATGGTTATCTAGTAGGTGGTAGCCCTTTAAAAATGAAACATCCTTATTTACAACCAGATCAAATATGGGAATTAGCAAATAATTTTAAATATTATTGTTTTTTTGATGAAAGTCGTTGGATAGACATTCAAAGAAATGTAGATTTAGAAAAAGAATATAATGACAAATTTTATTCTAAGTATGCAATGCCTGGAGCAGAAAATATTAAACGAAGAAAGATTTACGCGTGTGGGGCAGATAATTATGTGGAGATGTAATAATGAATTGGAAAGAATACTTTAATTTTAAGCCAAGGGTAGAAGAATCGGATGAAGAAGAATTAGTAGATACTAAAATTCATTTTAGAAATCTTTACCAACATAGATGGGTTTGGTATCATTTAATTCTTTGTATTCAATTAATAATTAGTAATATTCTTTTAGTTGCTATATTAGTAACATTAGCTATAAAGTTATAAAATGGAAATAATAATAAAAGATAATTTTTTATCTGAAAAAATATTTAATAAACTAATAAACGAATGTCCTTTTTATGCTGAAGATTTATATTATAAAAATAATGGTAAATCTAAAAAAGTACATAGACAGTTTTTAGAAAAAGACATAACTCCTGAAATAGGAGATTTATTTAATACGTTTACTAAACACAGAGAATATAATAATTTACAAAAATTTATTCACTACGCATATACTCCGCCTGATTTTAAACATGATGTTCATTATGATGCAGAGTTTAAAATAATGTCTGCTATAGTGTATCTAACTCCAGAAGAAAATTATGGAACTACTTTTTATCTTCAAGGTGAAAAGATAGAAATACCTTGGAAGCCTAATAGACTTATGGCCTTTTGTGGAGAGACTAATGTAACTTGGCACGATTATAAATCAAATGAAGGTAGATTAACTTATAATTATTTTTTAGTAGATTCAACAAAGGTTCAAAATGAAGAATATAAAAAGAATATTTTTATATAAATAGCACGAGAGGTGTTAAATGAGATTTTATAAAACTATAACAGTTACAGCAAAAGATTATACCGAAGAATTAGCCGAAGAAATATCTAAAGATGATATTAGACATCAAAAGGCAGACGGTCAAATAATAAGATTACATTCTTCTACAATTATGTCTTATGATTTTTTATGTCATAGCTTTACTCAACCTATGTGGGAAGCAAAATATAGGTCTGACTTTGTTTATAGTAAGCAATTTGGTACAGCTAGTTTAGCTACTACTCATTTTTCTGTTTTAATTCCAAATAAAATTTTTCGTGAAAGTACTGGTAGGTATCATACGGATACTGGTGATATGGTCAAAAATAGTCTTTATATAAGAGTAGAAGAAATTATAAAAAAACTTAGACCAGTAGGTAATACTACCCGATTTGATATATATCATTATCATTTAAGAGATGAATTACTATCACATCAACCTCAGTATAGTTATATATGGCCTTTTAAAAAGAATTGGAAATGGGTAGGTGATGGTGATTATATAACAGTAGATTTGCCGCCTCAAGGGTACATTGATGACCTCAAGGATATGGGAAGATTTGAAGGCTCAGTTTTAAATAGCCCACAATATAAGAAAGTTATTACTAAAATAGAGAAAATATGTCCTTTAAAAGTAAAATATGTTAATATTGATAGACGTGCTGGAGAAAATACAAACGACGTAATAGAATTAATGAAACATTCTAAAAGGCATTTTACTTATAAAACAGGAACTATAGTATTAGCTGGAATGATGGATATACCTACAATAATATATGGAACAAACGTAAAAAGTATGAAACATTCGGGAGGATACGCGGGAATTGGAAACCATTCAAATGGGGTTACTTATTTTACAGTTAATAACTTAATTGAAAATAGAAAATATTTAAGACCACATAAAGATAATTTCGATTTTGGAAAAATGGTAAAAGTGCCAGTCAGAAGAAGTATTTGGAATGTAGGACATGACAGAGTTTTAAACCCCGGACGGGTTAACCAACTTAAAGTTGATTCTAAAACTGAACAAACTGCAGTGATTCAAGAGCCTCAGAGATATGCGTTGCATACTAAAAATGAAAAAGAACTAATTGAGTATATTGTAGGCGAAAAAGATGTTAGAGTTGAATTAATCGATGTTTAGTAATAACTCTTTAAAAGTTTCGTCAAAATCTATATTACGGCCTTTACCAAGTTTTCTACAGTAATCAATACCTTGTTCTAATTCTCTTTGAATCCTAGGTCTATTTAATTCTTGAGTAATTCCTTCATTGTCTTTATATTTTAATTTGTAAATATCTTTTAATTTTTGAGGAAGGTTTTTAATAGATAAAATCACCGGACCAGATACAACATTAAAAAGAGTTACATTAAATGGCTTGTAATATTCAACTATTTCAAATAAATCTCTTATATTTAATATTGAAACTGTAACATTAATATTATGTACATAGTCTTTAGCTATTTCTAAATTTTTTTCAAATTGATCTACATTAATAGGGTATCTTATCCATTTTAATTTCTCTCCAAAATGATCACATGATACTCCTAATTCTATTCTTTTAAACCTGTCTATTATTTGCCATATACTATGATTTTTAAATTCAAGCATCGTTAAATTAGTATCAATTCCTAACACAATATTTTTGGCATCTTTATCAGGAATTTTGTCTAAAAATTCATATAATCTAGGAAGCTGTAAAGGTTCTCCACCAGTAATTTGAAGTTTTTCTACAATGTCAATATTCTCTAAAACACTAGATATAATTTCGTCATATCGTTTTAATTTAATAGGAGCTACTTCATCTTCGTCATTAAAATATTTTCCTAAATCTTTATTAGCTATTTCCTTTCTTCTAGTAGATGAATTATATGGATGGCACATATAACAACCTAGATTACAGTAAGATCCAAAGACTCTGAGCTTTAAACTTACTTTATCTGGTTCTGTAGAAAACTTATATATATTGTTATATTTCCATTGACGCCAAGACTGATAGCCACGATCTTCAATTAAATAACATGTTTCACATCCTTTTACTTTTTCTCCAGACAACATTTTATTTCTTATTTCTTCCATTTCGTCACTTAAGAAAAAATCAAATGGGGCAGTATTTAATGAATTATATTTTTTTAAATCTGGATTATCACCGGCATGACAACACAATCGATAACGTGAAGCATTGTCAGCATAAATTTGAGAAAAGGCTGCTGCGCAGTAGGTTTTTAGGTGATTCATGTTAAACTATTCTATATTAAATGACAAAAGACATATTTGGATTTCATTATCAGGAGGAGCTGATTCCGCTTTATTTTTATATCTAATTATCAAATATTTATACACTAAAAAAATTAAATTACAAATCACTCCATGGACTATTATTGATACTACTCGTCCTGGAAATGATAAGAACGTAGAAAAAATAATTGAAGTAATAAATGATATTTATCCTTATCATATAAACGACCCTGTGTATAATCATATTACAAAAAATGAAGGAGAGAGTAAAAAAGAATTAGTTAAACCTCATTGGGATAATATGAAAAAGAGTGGTCTTTATGATTTATTTTGTAATGCTTTAAGTGCTTCGCCTCCTATAGAAGAAATGAAAAAAATTGAAGGTTTTTATGAAGCTTTTGCCAGAATTTCTGATGAAGATAGAAATCCAGAAATAAAAAAACCTGAAATAATAAAAGATAAAACTTTAACTATATGGACTCCTTTAATTAATAAAAATAAAAAAGATTTAGCACAAATTTATGAAGACGAAGATTTAATATTTAATTTATTTCCTCATACTGCATCATGTGTTGATAGATATAAAACTCCTTGTAAAAAATGCTTTTGGTGTCATGAAAAATTATGGGCATTTGATTCTTATGATATATACGGTGTAAAATTTAAGAAAAAAAAGTATAAATAGAGATATAATTAGGAGATTTAAATGGGCGCACAATACGAAGAATTGACTATTGCACAGGGTAGCGATGTTAAAATTGAACTTCATTTAGAAGATGAGAATGGAGCTACAAAAAATTTAACTAATAATACTCCATCGGCTAGAATGAAAGCTAGTTATGCTACCGGTGATAGTGATAGTAGTTCTTTTGCATTTGTTGCCAGTGTTAAAGGCGCAGCAACCGCAGGAATTGTTGAATTGGCTATGAGCAATTCTACTACTGCCGATATTCCTAGAGGAAGATATGTTTATGACGTAAAATTAACATTTCCTTTAGATAGTGCTGGAGGACCAACTACTATAGAAAGAATATTAGAAGGTCGAATAGAAGTTACACCTAAAGTCACTTAAAAATTAAAAACCATATAAATAGACATAGATATTTTATACGGAGATCTCTATGGCTAATCCAACTTCACGTACTACATTAATCGATTATTGCAAAAGACGACTAGGGGATCCGGTCATTGAGATAAATGTGGATCCGGAACAAATTGAAGATAGAGTAGATGAAGCTATTCAGTATTATCAAGAATATAATTCTGATGCTACTTTAAGACACTATCTCAAACATCAGGTTACTTCTTCTGATATAACTAATGGTTATATTCCTATTAGTAGTGATATCATTTTTGTTTCAAAAATGTTTTCGCTAGCTAGTAATGATAGTATTTCTAGAAACTTTTTTAGTTTTAAATATCAGATGATGTTAAAAAATGTTCCGGATCTCGTAAATTTTGCCGGTGATCTAGGTTATTATGAACAGTTACAACAATACTTAGGACTGCTAGACATGCGTCTAAGTGGAACTCCTCAAATTCAATTTCAAAGGAAAATGAATAGATTATATCTATTTGGAGATTTTGAAGACAAAGATGTTTTGGCTGATGAATATTTAGTAGCAGAAGTTTATACTATAGTAGATCCTAATACTCATACAGCAATTTATAACGATATGTGGTTAAAAGAATATACTACTGCTTTGATTAAAGAGCAATGGGGACAAAATTTAATTAAGTTCGATAATATGCAACTTCCAGGAGGAGTTGTTTTAAATGGAAGACAAATTTATGATGATGCTAAAGGTGAAATAGATGCGTTAAGAGAACGAATTAGACTAGAACACGAAATGCCGCCAGACTTCTTTGTAGGATAATATGAGAAATGTTTACTTTTCTGATAAAGTAAAATCAGAACAAAATTTATACGATGACATAGTCATAGAATCATTAAAGATCTATGGGCAAGATATTTATTACCTCCCAAGAGACATAGTAAATGAAGATAAAATATTTGGAGCTGATGTAGTTGCCAGATTTAATTCTTCGTATAAAATAGAAATGTATATTGAAAACGTTGAAGGTTTTGACGGAGAAGGAGATTTATTTACTAGGTTTGGAGTTGAAATTAGAGACGAAGCAACGTTTGTTGTTTCAAGGAGAAGATGGACTCAAACTGTTGGTAGAGCTGACAATGAAATTAATTCAGTAAGGCCTAAAGAAGGAGATGTTATATTTCTTCCTCTTACTAATAAAATGTTTGAAATAACTCATGTTGAACATGAACAACCATTTTATCAATTAAGTAATTTACCTGTATATAAATTAAGAGCTCAGCTATTCGAATATAATGACGATGATTTAGATACTGGAGTAGATATAATTGATAAACTAGAAAGAGAATATGCTTATAAGTATATTCTTACTTTAGGAAGAGATGTTATACTTCAAACTGATTTAATAGGTAAGACTGCTACTCAAACTTTAGATTCAGATTTGAGTCTAACAATGAGCGGAGAAATAGCTGGTTACTCAGACTCTGATGATAAATTACATCTTATTCATGTTGGAGCCAGTGATGGTAAGTTCCACACTTTTGTTTCAGGTACGGATGTTACAATTGGAGATTCAGACTTTAGCGTATCTGCAGTTGTTGAAGATAATCAGATTTCTTCTAACGAACAAAATACAGATTTCCAAACTGATGCTGCTTCATTTTTAGACTTTAGCGAAAGCAATCCATTTGGAGATCCTCAGTAATGTTTGGCACTCATTTTTATCATCAGAAAACTCGTAAGGCAGTATCTCTATTCGGGGCTCTATTTAATAAACTTTATGTTATTAGAAAAAATTCTGCTGGTGCTGTAATAAGTCAAGTTAAAGTTCCTTTATCTTACGCACCAAAATCTAAATATTTAGAAAGAATTAGAGAGAATCCTGATTTAGATACTAATACTCAAGTAGCAATAAAATTACCTAGAATGTCTTTTGAAATTACTTCTATTGCTTATGACATTACTAGACAATTAACTAAAACTAGCAATTTTAATACTATATCAACAACCGGTAATACTAAAAGACAACAATTTAAAACTCCGGTTCCTTATAACATTAATTTTCAATTAAATATATACGCTAGAAATCAAGATGATGCTTTGCAACTAGTAGAACAAATACTGCCTACTTTTAATCCTCAATATACTATAACAATTAAACCTTTTGCTTCTGAGTATGCTACGTTTTTAGAAGATATTCCTGTTATAATTCAAGGAGTATCGTTTCAAGACGATTTTGAAGGAGCTCTAGAGCAAAGAAGAACTATAATATATTCTTTAGAATTTGAAATGAAACTTTCTTATTATGGACCTATAGCTGATAAGTCTATTGTTAGAAAATCTATTGCAAGTGTATTTGATATGAAAGCAGGACATATATCAGATTCAGATGTTCAAATAGAAAGAATAACAGTTACACCTAATCCTTTAGCTAGTTTTGGAACTGCCGATAGCGATTTTGGATTTACAACAGCAATAAAATTAATATCGGATAGTTCAACTTAATGGAGTCAAATAATGTATGAATATAAAGCTAAAATATTAAGAGTAGTCGATGGAGACACAGTAGATGTCGATATTGATTTAGGATTTGGAATGTGGATGCATCGAGAAAGAGTTCGAATGATGGGTATAGATACTCCTGAAAGTAGAACTAGAGATTTAACAGAAAAAGCATTTGGACTAGCAAGTAAGGAAAGACTTAAAGAATTATTACCTATAGGTTCTATTCAAGTTTTAAAAACAGAAATTGATAAAGATGGAGAAGATGCTAAAGGGAAATTCGGAAGAATTTTAGGAGATTTTCACGTTTATTATGGTGATGAAGACAGAGTAATGGGTTGTTGCGATATTCTTATTAAAGAGAATCATGCAGTAGCTTATCATGGCCAAAACAAAGATGAGGTTGAGGTCGAGCACTTAAATAATCGTAAAATCCTTTTAGAAAAAGGAATTGTTACAATAGATGACTCAGAATAATGTAAAAAATGACTATGAATATTCTAGAGATACTTATTATGAACTCCTTGAAAAAGGAAAACAAAGTCTAGAAACAATGATGGAAGTAGCTCGAGAATCTGAACATCCTCGGGCGTTTGAAGTATTGTCTGGTATGATCAAAAATCTTTCCGATGTTAACGATCGATTGATGGATTTAAATAAAAAAAATAAAGATATTAATGCTGAAGAGCAAAAACAAATAGCTCATACAACTAATAATGTTTTTTTAGGATCCACCACTGATTTACAAAAACTTTTGAAAGATGAAAGTGATATAGTAGATGTTACACCTAAATCAGAATGAAAACTATTTAGGAAATCCAAATGTTAAACGAGATGGTGTAGTTCAAGAATGGACATCTGATCTCGTAAAAGAATATGCGAAGTGTATGACAGATCCTATTCATTTCGCTCAAAAGTATTGTAAGGTTATTTCTTTAGATGATGGATTAGTACCTTTTGACTTATATCCGTATCAAAGGGAAATGTTTAAACAGTTTAATGAGAATAGATTTAATGTCGTATTGGCGTGTAGACAATCAGGAAAATCAATATCAGCATGCGCGTATTTACTCTGGTTTTCCCTTTTTAATTCGGAAAAAACGATTGCAATCCTTGCAAATAAAGATGCAACAGCAAGAGAAATGTTATCAAGAATCACTCTTATGCTGGAAAACATTCCGTTCTTTTTGCAGCCAGGCAGCAAAGCTCTTAATAAAAGGTCTATTGAGTTTAGTAACAATTCTCGTATTATTACCGCTGCTACTTCTGGGTCTAGTATCCGTGGTCTCTCTGTTAGTTTACTTTATCTTGATGAGTTCGCATTCGTAGAAAGAGCTAGTGAATTTTATGCATCAACTTATCCTGTTGTTTCGTCCGGTAAAGAAACTAAAGTCATCATTACATCAACTGCTAACGGTATTGGTAACACTTTTTATAAGATTTGGGAAGGTGCTACGCAAGGAGTCAACGAGTATAAACCATTTAGGGTCGACTGGTGGGACGTACCAGGTCGAGACGAAAAATGGAAACAAACAACAATAACAAATACTTCTCAATTACAATTTGATCAAGAATTTGGCAATACTTTTTTTGGAACTGGTGATACTTTAATTAATGCTACAACATTATTAAATCTTAAAGCTAGGCCTTACAAAAGGTCTTTAGAAGGAGGAAGTTTATTAGTATATAAAGAACCTGTAAGAAGTCATGAGTATATAATGACTGTGGATGTTAGTAAAGGAAGAGGCCAGGATTATTCTACTTTTACTTTAATCGATATTAGCACGAGACCATTCGAACAGGTAGCTGTATATCGCAACAATACTATCTCTCCTTTACTCTTCCCTAATATTATATATAAATTTGCAAAATCCTACAATAA
>CETI01000850.1_pt1 | contig 25156 bp, 16 predicted proteins | sample 361441 | NCBI WGS metagenome assembly CETI01 (sample SAMEA2622478, study PRJEB7988) | marine metagenome | biome: marine biome (ENVO:00000447); feature: deep chlorophyll maximum layer (ENVO:xxxxxxxx); material: "saline water (ENVO:00002010), including plankton (ENVO:xxxxxxxx)" | depth 90 m | reverse complement strand
GTACAGTTGGACATAGCAGAATATATGCAGGGAGGGCAGAAGAGAAGGATTATTGAAGCTTTTAGAGGTGTAGGCAAGTCATGGATGGCAGCAGCATATGTTTTATGGTTACTGAGAAATGATCCACAGAAGAAAATTATGGTTGTGTCGGCCTCAAAGACGAGGGCTGATGACTTTGCACAGTTTTGTTTACGGATAATACAGGAAATGCCGATACTAAAATGCCTAGAACCAGATAAAAATGAGCAGAGATCAGCTAGTAATAGGTTTGATGTACGTCCAGCTATACCCGATCAGTCAGCTAGTGTAAAAAGTGTAGGTATATTTGGTCAATTAACTGGTAGTCGTGCTGATTTAATACTGGCTGATGACTGTGAAGTACCTAATACAGCATGGACTGTAGGTATGAGAGAGAAATTATTGCAATGTTGCGGTGAATTTAACGCTATTCTTAAGCCAGATGGAGAAATAATGTTCTTAGGAACACCACAAACAGAGGAAAGTATATACAACAAGTTAAGACAAAGAGGTTATGACTGTCGTATATGGACTAGTAGATACCCTAAAAAGCCAGAAAAGTATGGAGATGCATTAGCTCCGATGATTTTTAAGCTATCAACTAAGTTAGCTGGTCAACCAACCGACCCAGATAGGTTTTCTGAGATGGATTTACTGGAAAGAGAAGCTAGTTATGGTCGCTCGCAGTTTACTTTGCAGTTTCAACTGGATACTACTCTTTCTGATTTACAACGATTCCCTCTTAGATTGGCTGATTTAGTCGTAATGGAGGTAAAAGACCACGCTCCTGAGAAGGTTGTATGGTCATCTGGAGCAGAATATAGGTTAACAGACCTACCAGCTGTAGGTTTTAGTGCAGATTACTACCATAGACCAGCGTTTTTACATGGCGATTGGCTGCCTTTTACTGGTGTGGTGGCTTATATAGATCCATCAGGCAAGGGAGTTGATGAAACAGCGTACAGTATAGTCGCACATTTAAACGGAAACCTGTTTGTTTTAGAAGTTGGCTCGTTTTGTGAAGGTTATACAGAAAAAGTATTAACTGGTATAGCTGAAGCTTGTAAAAGAAACAAAGTTAACTTAATACTTTTAGAAGATCAGTTTGGTCAAGGCATGATGGAAAGTTTATTACAGCCATATTTACGAAAAATTTATCCCTGCACCATAGAAACTAATAGAAGTAACGTGCAAAAAGAAAGAAGAATAATAAATGCATTAGAACCAGTAATGAATCAACATAGATTAATTATTAATCGGTCGGTTATTGAAAACGATGCAAAACCTAGAGATGAAGACTCTGTTGATAAGGCTTTAGGTTATCAATTATTTCATCAGATGACCCATATAACTGTTGATCGAAACTGTTTACAAAACGATGACAGACTTGACTCTTTAGCTGGTGCGGTGGAATATTGGAATGAGTCATTAGCAATAGATGAAGATCGTGCTATCCAAGATCGGGAAATGGAATTATGGGATCTGGAACTGGCTGCTCACAGGGGGGATCTGGAGAATGCTTTGGACGCACAAATCTTGGGTATCCCGCTTGAAAAACTTGGACATCCCAATACAACAGGAAAGTGGAATCGTGTCACAGGACATTAAACCAGCAAAAATTTTAAGGCCAAGAGCATGGTGTATAAGAATACCAAGAACTTATTGTGGAGATTTAGGTCATGCAAATATTGGCGGTTTTCAAACAGTCGTTATTGCGTATGACCAACGCAATGCATGGGAATCAGCTATGGGTGCTGAAGATTGGGAAATGTTAACTTTTCCTGTTAATTGTGTATCAGTTTTTCCTACGCAACCTGTTTAATTATTTATAACTTGAGTTGCTTCTAATACGTTCCTGATGTTGTTTCTTTGCATTTGGATTAATATAGTCAGGCATAACATTTGGATCTAATATTCTATTAATACCTCTTTGTATAACACCTATATTTTCGGCATCTTTCATTCTATTGGCAGCTTCTCTATCTAATTTATTATTATCTTCTTGTTGGTAAGCTCCGCACATTACTTGTCTTCCAATAACATCTCTCTTATTTTAGCAACTGCAAGGTCATCTAGCTTATTTGTCGATTGCTTAGCTAATGCTTCTAATAAGTCGCAGACTAAAATAGATACACTTTTTGACTTTAAAAAAGCAAAAATAATTGGACGAACTAGGCTAATCATTTTAAGAATCTATGGTTAATATACAGGTAGTATAGTTCGATCTTTATGGAGAAACAAGAAAAGGAGCAAAAAAAAGGTGTTTGGTTTAAATTACAAGAAGCTGTACCTTGCAGGGAGGAGCAATTTGAATTGGTATCACTAGGGGTCAGACTTATTTTGTTGGCTTGGGCTACAGCGATGTTGTCATTATCGTACTTAGATTTGTCAAAACTAGGAATACCGCAGCAAAAGATAGATCCGACCTTTATCGCTTCGGTGTTCGTAGGGCTTGCCAGCAGTTTTGGAGCTTCTATTACACAAAAAGGTGGCGATAAATCTAAAAATGGTACTAATGTAAAAGCTGACTTACAAGAAGTGTTAGGTAAGACACAACTCGTTAGGATAGATACACCTATAAAATTAATAGTAGATCCTGATAACACAAGAAAATGAAAAAACTATTACTACTATCTTTATTTTTAGTTGCTCCTTGCTATGCAAACGGAGTACCTTCTTGGACAACTGGGTCAAGCAACCGTACAGAAAATACAACTCAAACTATCACTCGCTCGGTAGTGACTGAGAAATATGGGGCTGCAATAAATTCTTGGGAAGCATCAAACATAGAGGTTACAAGTGCTTCTAGTGGTGGTATAGCTCATTCAGATGCAATATTCACACCAAAAACTGTAACTAGCGATTGGTCTTTGTCTATAACTACAAGGGCTGCTAATCAAATGACTGAAAAAATTACACAGAATGATTCGATTACGACTACTAGCGTTATCACTTCTTTGTCTGTCTTTAGTCAGTAATAAAGCAAGAGCCGAAGGCGATACAAACGTACAGGCTCAACCGAATGCTGTGGGTAATTCATCAATAATTAATCAGAATATGAATATTAATAATGGAATGACAGGCAAGCAACAGTTTGGATCTTTAGTTTGTAGTCAACCAACTATGGCTGTAACTCCTTTCTATACAGGCAACGATGCTCAGGGAGAAGAAACATATTCTATAAATGAAGGTTGGGGAGTACAAATGAGTTTTATGATACCGCTTGGAGATAATAAAACTTGTAACGAACTATCAAAAGTAAAATTAAAACTAGCTGAAGAAGAATTAGACAAGCAGTTACACGATAAACATTTAGTTCGTATTTTGAAATGCCAGCAACTTCACGCATCAGGATACATGATTAACCCTGCTTCTAAATACGCATACATCTGTGCCGATGTCATTAATATACGAAGTTATGTAAAAGCTAATCCTGATCTTTTCGAGACAAAAAAATAGCTTACATTGACTAATACAGAGCGGTGGCTGTTTTATCAGCACGTTGTAAAAGTTGTAAGCATTTAAAGTATAGCTTATTTTTTTCTATCTGCAATTTCTTTTTTCAAAACCTTAGTAAACATTTTCTTAAATGTTTTCTTGATAAAAGCTAATACAGATTGCATGGCAATACCCCCTGCTACTGACACAACGCTTGCAGTTCCCGCAGCGATTACGCTCGATGCAATGACCTCTGGTGCGGGAATAGGCATTTCTCCAAAAAATGGTATATTGAACGTAGCTATAGTTTTTTCAGTTGATAAAAGCTCTTTGGTGTTTGGCGGGATTGTCGGTATTGTCTCTTGTTTTAATTGTAACTCTTCCTCCTTTGAAGATGATGTTTCTTCTTCAACAGAAGATTCCTGACCTCCCAAACCCGACTCAACTTGTTCCAGAGAAGGTAAAAGAACTGGATCTAAATACGGAACGTCTGCCACAGGTGGATAAAAAATTGTTCTAGGCGGTACTAATACATCTATTTCTGGGATCTGCGGTAGATATTCGTTCATTTTTTGATAGTATTAACATAACCTTATACTTATTTATTACACATAGCATCCTTGAGGGGAATCAGACTAAGTGAAATAAGGATGGTTAATTCCAATTTTATTTCAGATTTCCTATGGCTAATTTTAGTCCAAGTAGGCTAGGTCTTGTTAACAATACAGGTACTGGCTACAAAGATTTATTCTTAAAAGTTTGGAGCGGAGAGGTACTTTCAGCATTTAGAAAGGCTACAATTTTCGAGCCATTACATACAGTTAGAACGATTCAATCAGGCAAATCGGCACAATTTCCAATTATTGGACTCGCTAGTACTAGCTATCATGCTGTGGGCGAGCAACTTACTGGTTCAGCTATCAAACACGCTGAAGCTACTATAAATATTGATGACAAACTTGTAAGTAATGTATTTCTAGCGGACATCGAGGAAGCTATGAACCATTACGATGTGAGGTCAAAATATACAGAAGAGATGGGAAATGCTTTAGCCTATCGCTTTGACCAAAACGTAGCTGCTGTAATATGTCAGGCTGCTAGAACTGGTACAAACTTCAACACAGATTTAGCTGGTGGTACAAGAGTTAAGATTCTTAAGTCTGGTACAGCCAACACCGCTGCTGCTGTTGCAGCTGTTACTGGTGCTGATCTTGTAACTGCTCTTTGGACTATTGCTGAAACATTTGACAGTAATAACATTCCAGAAAACAACAGATACTTTGCACTTGATCCAGCAAACTACTACAAGCTTGCAAGAACAACTGATGTTCTTAACAGAGATTGGGGTGGTTCTGGAGCATATGCTGATGGAACAGTTCTTAAGGTCGCTGGTATTACGATTATTAAATCTAATCATTTACCTAAGACAAACAGATCCGCAGTAACTGGAGAAAACAACACATATCATGCCAACTATACCGATAACATTGGCTTGGCATTTACTCCAGATGCAGTTGGAACAGTTAAATTAATGGATCTTAAGATGCAGCAAACAGGAAATGATGTTTCCGCAATGTATCAAGGTACATTTATGGTCGGTTCTATGGTTCATGGTACAGGGGTTTTACGTCCTGATTGTGCTATTGAAGTATATGCAGCTAACTCATAAGTAGATATGATAGGGGAGTACACTTACTCCCTTATTATTATGCCTAGAGGTAAAGGAACTTACGGAACTAAAAAAGGTCGTCCTCCCAAAAAAGGAAAATAAATGGTACTTGCAAGAACATCAAAACTTCAAGCAGTCAATAAGGCTTTGCAAATGATGGGCGAAAGTCCATTAAATTCTTTGCAAGGCCTTCTTGGTCTAGGAAACTTAGCAGAAGAAACTTTAGATAGCGTTAGTCGCAAAGTACAAGCCGAAGGATGGTCTTTTAATACTGACTATCAAATGACACTAACTAGAGATTCTGCAACTAATGAGATTTCAGTTGGAACTAACGTCAGCAGAGTTGTTGTTGATCCTTGCGAATATTATGACGTTGATGTTGTACAACGTGGAAGTAGATTATACGACAGAAAAAACAACACTTATGCCTTTGCAATAGATTTAAAAGCAGACATGACTGTTATTCTTGAATGGGATGACTTACCAGAACACGCTAGAGTTTACATAATGCATAAAGCTGGTAAGGAATTACAAGAGAATATGATTGGAAGTAAAGACCTGACAGAGATAAATATGGTATTAGAACAAGAAGCTAGGACACAATTTCTTGAAGAAGAAACAACTTTAAGTGAACATAATATGCTGAGAGGTCATGCTCGAAAGGGTTATCCAGTTCAAGGATTTAGACCTATCAATGTTATGGAAAGATAACTATGGCATTAATTAGTAGTACTATTCCCAACATGATTAATGGGGTTAGTCAACAGCCTCCAGCATTAAGATTAGCTTCACAGGCAGAATCAGTTATAAATTGTTTATCTTCTCCAGTAGAAGGATTAACCAAACGTCCTCCATTTAATCATATAAAAAAGATATTAAACGGGTCAGCTGGATCTGGACATCCTTTTGTTGAAGTTGTAGATAGAGATGGAACTATTCAATATTTAATAATGATTAGAGATGGAGCTATAGATGTATTTGATTTGGATGGCAATGCACAAACAATCTCAACTCCTAACGGAACTGATTATTTAGACATAACCAATACAGCAGAGCCAGCAGATAAATTTAGAATTGCATCAGTAGCTGACTACACTTTTATATGCAACAGAGAAAAAATTGTAACGATGGATCACGCTGGTACTTACACGCAATCAGGTACAACAATAACTGTTAATTCTAATGCTCATGGATTAACATCTGGAGTAAAAATACAAATAGATTTTGAAACTGGTAGTAGTGTTGATGGTACTTACGTTGTAACTGTTGTAAATTCTAATCAGTTTACATTAACTGGAGCTTCAGCAAGCACTAGCGGAAACTGTAGGTTTAATGAATTATCTCCAGATGTATCAGCAAAAGGTATTGTTTTTATAAAAGCTGCTGATTATGATACGACTTACGAAGTAAAAATAAAAAGTGCTAATGGAAGCAGTACTTTAGCAACTGCATCGTTTACAACTGCTGCTGTAGGTGGTGCATTACCAAACTCAGGTACAATCGCTACTGATTTAAGAAATGACTTAGCAAGTGCCTTGCCTAGCGGTTGGGTATTTACTGTAGATCAATACATTATTAGAATAGAAAGACAAGATGGAACTGATTTTGTTTTAGAAAGTAGTGATACTAAGTCTGGAACTTTTACAAAAGCAATCAAAGGAGCGATAGATACTATTAGCGACTTACCTACATTATGTGAAGACGGATTTGTTGTTAAGGTGCAGGGATCTAAAACTACAAGGCTGGATGATTATTATGTTAAATTTGAAACTTCTAATGGTACAGGTTTTGGTTTTGGTATCTGGAGAGAAACAGTTGGGCCTTTAGAACCATATAAATTTAATAAATCAACAATGCCTCATGCCTTAGTTCGTGATGCAGCTACTGGTAATTTTTCGTTTGAACAATTTGATTGGTCGCCAAGAATTGCTGGGGATTTAGTAACTGCACCTACTCCTACTTTTGTAGGTACTACTATTAATAACATTAATACTTTCAGAAACAGATTAATATTTTTAGCTGACGAAAACGTAATAATGAGTGCTGCTGATAGTTATGATAGATTTTTTCCTGAGACAGTACAAACTATTGTTGACAGCGATCCGATTGATTTAGTTACAGGCGGTACTGAGATTCATTTTTTAACGTCTAGTTTAGCTTTTGCTAATACCTTATTGCTATTTAGTCGGCATGGTCAGTTTAGATTAGACGCTGGAGCAGCCACTATAGGAGGTGCGTTAACACCAAAGACTGCAACCATTACAGCTATAACTACATATGAAACTGAACCAACAGTTGATCCTATTGCTGTAGGTCGAACTGTTTACTTTTCTGTACCTAAAGGAGAGTTTAGTGGTTTGCGTGATTTTTACCTTCCAGATATAACTGCATCAGTTCCAGTATCAGAAGAAGTTTCGTCAGCTGTTCCAAGATATATTCCTAAAAATATAACAAGTTTAATTAGTTCTGCATCAGAAGAAACTGTTATAGCTATATCTAAAGATGAACCTAAACGTATTTATTTTTATAAATTCTTTTATGAAGAAGATTCTAAGCTACAGTCTTCTTGGTCATTTTGGGAACTTAAAGGAGAAAAAACTGTAATTGGAGCTTCAATTATAGATAGCGATGTTTTCTTTGTTATTCAATATTCAGATGGAGTTTACCTAGAAAAATGCTCATTACGTCCAGAATCAGTTGATACTGGTTCTAACTTAGAAATTTTATTAGATAGAAAAGTAGATGAAACTAAATGCCACATTAATGTAATCAATCAAGGTGGTGCTGGTGTTCAATCAGTTATATCTTTACCTTACCCAACTGCTACTGCTGGAATACAAATTGTTGTTGGTAGAGATGTTTCTGGTAATACATTGCAGCATGGAGAAGTAAAAGTACCAAGTGTTGAAACTTTATCTGGAGCTACGCAATCTGGTTTTAGCGGTAACGGAACTATGACTGTATTAGGAGATTTAACTAACGCAAAGTTTTTTATAGGAGAAAGATATGACATGACTTACGAATTTAGTACACCATATTTAAAAGAACAACCAACTGGTGGTGGTGTTGCTGTAGTTGCTGGGCCTCGATTACAGATAAGAACTTGGACGTTTGTTTTTGACGATACTTCTGCATTTAAAATAAAAGTAACACCAAGAGGTAGAACTCCACAAACTTATCCTTATAATGGGTTTATTGTTGGTCAAAACCCTCCAGCTTTAGGTCAAGCACCTTTCTTGGCTGGTAAATTCAGAGTGCCAGTAATGGCACATAACAACGATACTAAGGTCGAGATATTAAGCGATAGTCCACTACCCTGTCGTATCCAATCATCAGAATGGGAAGGATGGCTACACACCAGAGCAAGACGACTATAGGAAAGTTTACTTGGCGAAAGTCAATACTTTCTGACGTTGTAGAACTTGCAGCAAATATGCGACAAGAAGATAAAGAGGAAGTGTTAGCTTATTCTGGATCATCCCCGCAAGAGGCTTTGTTCTATTGTTTTTTTAATAGTCAACCCTGCATGACTATGATTGGTAGAAAAGGTAACTTAATGGGAATGTATGGAGTAGTGCCTTGTTCTGCAAAGGTTGGAAGAATATGGATGTTAGGTCATAAAACTATGACTGATGATTATAAAGACGTAAGAGATTTTTTAAGAAATTCTCCAATAGAATTACAAAAGTTTCATTGCAATTATCCACTCTTATATAACTATGTTGATGAAAGAAATACAACTCATATAAAATGGATTAAGTGGATGGGTTTTTCAATCATTAAAAAACACGCTACATTTGGTGCAGCGGGTCTTCCTTTTTACGAATTTGTAAAGAACTAATTATGTGCGGTGCAATTCCTATAGCTGTTATCTCAGGAGTCTTAGGTGTAGCTGGCAGCTATATGCAATACCAGCAAGCTAAGACAAATGTTGCATATCAAAATGCACAACAAAATTTACAACATCAAAGTAATCTCTTGCAGGCACAGTCGAATCGAATGACTGAAGAGACAAAGAAGTTGATGAATGAAGATGCTATTGCTCATGCAAATTATTTAGCAGACTTGCAATATGAAAGAGATAGTACAAATATAACTATGAATCAGATGCAGCAGCAAGAACAAGCAGCACAAGAAAAAACTGCAAGAGGTCGGACATTCTTAGAAAAGAAAGGAGAAGTTGCAGCATTAAGAGGATTAGGAACAAACGCATGGACTTTGATTGCGGATATAAAACGCACACAAGCAGCAGCAGACTTTATAACGAATCGAAATACAGCGTTTAGTTTACAAGGCACTCAATCGCAGCGACTTGATGCACAGGCTAATCGGGCTAGTAGGCGAGGTCAAACTGCAACGTACCTTAAGAAGATGGTGCTTGATCCTGTCAAACCTCTGGAAATACCGAAGCCGAGCTTTGGGCCATATGCTCTTGGCATGGCTAGTTCCGTTGTCGGTGGCTTTAGTACTTATGGTAATTTGTCTGGAGGTGGTATGCCTAATTGGAGCTTGTCTTAAATGGTATCCGTAAAAGGTTTAAGTCTTGGTAAAAACGAAGACCCTAAAAAAAGAGGATCTGGACAAGCCAAGCAAATATCTCTTGATGGGTTAACTGTTAGTCCTTCAACTGGTAGTACAAAAATAGAAGAACCAAAAATATTAAATGCTAGATGGTATGGAGAGACTGCTGTAACTCCAGCAGCGTTAACTAAAATTCCACAGTTAGAATTACCAAGCGTAGCTGGTGTAATAGAAAATGCTACTCCACAAGATACTGGTGCATATGCTGATGCTTTTAGTGATTTTGCTAATACTGTAAATAATTTTGGCTCAGCAATGCTGAAAAGAAATGAAAAGATACGACAAGAAGATGAAGCTATAGCATTTAATATTATTAACAGGTTTGGAGAAGGCGATAGCCCTGTTAAAAAACTAGAAACCTACATAAGCAAAATAGAAAAAGATACAGAACGATTAAAAAATAAAGAAGTTTTAAATGAAAATGATAAGCAACAAATATTAGATAATGAAAAATTAATTAGACAAATAAATAAAAGAAGAAATCTTGGTCAAGTTTTATTATCTCAAGACAGAGAAAGGGTAATTATTAATAGAGCAATGACATGGCCTAGTCATTCAAAAACTGTTCTTGTTCCTGATACAAATTTAGATGGAGAGATTACTGACAACAATGGAGAATTAAAATCAATACCAGTTACTGACTTAGATCCTAAAGACGCTAGATATATAAAAGCTTTTAATGATTATGTTTATGGAGGTGTTCAACTTAGTGCTTTTGAATTAAAAAATGTAGAGCCTAAAGTTTCAAATGCATTGTATAACTCAATGCAAACACAAGATAAAGTTTTTAATGATAAGCAAAAAGATAAGATACTTAACTCGTCAATGAACAACATAACATTGACGTTAAAGCAATTAAAAAATAATGGAAATACTTTTGATGTAGCAAATTTTATAACAGGATTAAATAATGATATTGATTTTTTAAAAAACACTCATATGTTCTCAAGGCAAGAACAACAACAATTTATATCAAATATAATTGCACAAACTCAATATTATTTAGGAGAAGCTGGTTTTCATAACACTAGAGAAATTATAGAAACTATGTTTTTAGGAAAAAATTTAGGAAAGGAAGATCAAGTATTTCCGTTAATGATTGGGCCTCTGGAGGAAAGAGTTAGTAAAAATGGCACGTTAAATAAAAAACTAAGGTTAGTAGATCTTATTGGCGGAGAAGCACAGTTAAATTTTCTTATTGGACAGACAGAACAAAAAAATTTACAGGCAAATGATAGAAATGAAAAGTCACAAATAGCTAGCTACGAAGGGTCTTTTGAGAAAATACTAAGAGCACCAAATGAAGGAGGTAAAGGTACTTTGTTTACAGATATAATTATGGGTGCGACTGATAATATACAAGGTAATGTTTATGTACAGACAGCTATTACAGCATTAAGCAAAGAAAGAGATACGTTAATACAAGCAGCAAATGGAGATCAAGATAAAATTTTTGCAATAAATAAAGCTTATACTGCAAAGCTTGCCGATATAAAATTTAATATTGGCTCACTTGAGTATGAATCAGAAAAAAATAGTCTTGTATCAAGAAGTTATGATTTATTAACTGGCAGTATGACCAATACAGAAGAAGAACTTTTTAAAGAAGATTTAGAATTATTTAAAGATCACTATAAAGGATTACCAAAATTAACAGAAGATTTAAGAGTTGTTAACAGCAACTTAGTTAATTCTGATAAGCAAGATTTTAGAAGTATAACCAAAGTTGGAAATGATTTAATTAAAAGTTTGTTCAATGATTATGCTGACAAAGAAGAAATATCAAATGAAAATTTTGATAGAAAAACTGTTTTTAATTCTGCCCTGCCTTCTATACAAAAAGAAGTTAATGAAATTATTGAGCAAGCTAATGAAGCTTTCCCTAACGATATAGAGCAACGAAATAATTATGTATTAAGTGAAATAGACAAAAGATGGAAAGCTGGACGTTTTGTAGAAGGTAGAAAAAAACCTAATACATCTCCTTTATTTGGTAGCGGAGATTATAAAAACACACTTAAAAAACTTACAAGAGAAACTGGTTATAACAAAAAAAATGGTGTAGATGCTAATGGAATATTGACAGATATAACAACTTTTAGTTCATATATTAACTCTCCAGATCAGCCTATTTTTACTAAAAAAGCTTTAGTAGGTAATGGATTTACTTCAAATAAATTTAGCGGGCTACTTGCATCTTGGATGTCAGGAGAAGAAATGCCAGAAGGTTGGACTATGATTGAAAAGAATTTATATAAAATTAGAGGTCGAAATGGAACTTATACTATTGATGATTTTTTAATAGATCAATTAACAAAAGCTGGCATACCTATGAATAAAATTCCTGTCGAGGAAATAAGAGAAATGAAGAACATGAATCAAGAGCAAAGAAGAAAACATTGGGAAGAAGTATTAACTAAATAAATTGACTATTTAGTGTAAAATTGTATGATTAAAGTTAATATGTGATAAAACCTAGATGGACGTAGAAAATTCAGTTAATACCGAAGTAGTAGAAGAAGAGGAGGAGGAAGAAGAAAGCCTGTTTAATTTTGGCAGCTATAAGCCTAATTACGATACAACTATAGAGGTCGATCAGAATAGAAACAAATCTATTTTTAATGAAGAAGATAATGATTTTAATGAAGAGATTACAAACGTAGAATCAGACGAAACAATTATTACTAGAGAAACAAACAAGGAACAGTATTTAAAAGGTTTGGCAGAAGGAAAAATAGACACAAAAACACATAGCAATATTTTAAATATTGAATATGCTCCAGAACATCTTAGAGGAAAGATGCATTGGAGAAATAGTGCTGGAGATTTTTTAAGAATGATCGACAGGGCTGGCATGGGTGTTACGCAAAATTTATTTAATACAGGACAGAATGTTTTAAGAGGAGATATGCCTGCTGTTGTAGCAGAAACTTTAACAGGCGATCCAATAAGTGCATCAATCATAAGCTTTAAAGCTTTAAAAAAAGGTATAGAAAATAGAAGTTTTACTGACTTTTTTGAAGGATTAGGCTACGGAGAAGACGGATTAAGCATGAGTCTTCTTGACGCTGCTGCATCATCTAAAGGACAAGTTAATAATTTTAAACAGTTTGATGCTATTTCTCCAGAAGACCAAGCAAGAGGTGTTGACTATGGGCTTTTTGGATTACCTTCTTTAACCGAACTAAGTGGTGGCTATCCAGAGCAAAATACTGGCAGATGGCTTGCTGATGGTACAACTAATTTTTTAGGAAATAGCATACCTTTTTTTGCTATAGCAGCGGGCATTATGGCAGAACCTACTCCAGCTGGAGAAGTGGCCGCAGTTAAAACAGGACTTGCAAAGTTAAAAGCTAGTAGTCCAGCATTTAAAAATTTTTATAATCTTATTTCAAGAGATCTTTTAGGCAAAACAAAATATGGACAAGGATTTAAAACAGCTACTAAGTTTTTAGTCAAAGAAGGTATAAAAGGTGCTGGTGCTGGTGCTATTGCAGAAACATTTGTAGGAGATCCATATGCTGATTATGGTTTAGATGCTATTCTTCCTGACTTTTTAGATTACGAAAATCGTGTAGATGATGGCTTTTTTAAAGCAAAGCTAAAGTCAATGATTGTATCAGAATTCATGCTTGGCCCATTATTTGGAATAGGTATGGGTGGTATTGGTGTTGGAACTAAACCTATAAGAGAGCCAGTAGCTAGAGTTTTTAGTGGCTTAGTAAAAGGAGATGGAAAAGTATTACAAAACGAAACAGCAAAATTTATTAAGAATGTAAAGAGTAAAGCAAACAGATTTAAAGGGCCAAACAGACATAAATTACAATTTGAATATAACAAAAGAAATTTAGACACATTTTTAGATGATGCTGAAAAACTTTTAGTTGACCCTATTGCAGAATATTTAGCTGACACACAAATTGCTAAAAAATTAGCTGAAAGTTTAGGTTTTACTTATAGAGATATAGACGAAATAAAACTAGAGATAGATGACATTAAAGCTAAAAGTAACGAAAGACAAGGTATTGCTGTTACAAGAGACACTCAGCTCCAACTTGAAAAGGACAAGATAAAAGATGCTGAAAGAAAATCTAATGTTGAAGGCCGAGAAAAAACAAAAATATATACTGAACTTGCTGACGAAAAAGCTAAAGTGCAAGAGCTTGAAGCAAAGCTAAAAGAAGCAGAAGAGAAAGCAGAAAAACAAAAAAATGCATTTGTAAAATCAATTAATAATTCTGCTAAGTCGGAAACAAAATTAGTAGAAGCAATGACATTAAATAACCAAGTACGTCCAGATCAAAGTAAGACAGCATACGACAAGATTGGTGTAACAAGTGCTAATAGACCTAAGACACCGCTAGAAGTATTCCAAATGAATCCTAATGATCTTGTAATACGTCCAGACATTTTTCAGATAAAAGAATCAGGTAAGTTTAATAAGTCTGGAGTAAGCGGATCACTAGCAGATCAAACAGAATTTGATCCTAAGTTTGCTGGAGTCGTAAGTGTATGGAGAGATGATACTGGAGAACTTGGGCCAGTAGGTAAGTTATATGTAATTGATGGTCATAACAGAATAGATTTAGCAAAGAAATCTGGCATTGAGTCTGTCAATGTACAAACAATAGAAGCACCAAACTCAAAGGCAGCACAAACACAAGCTGCAATTATTAATATAAATTCTTTTAATTACGACCAAAAAGGAGCTATAGCTGTAACTGATGTAGCCAAGATTTTAAGAAACGAAGAGTCTCCTAGAGCTTTAGCTGAGATGGGAATGAGTCTAAAGCAAAGAATAGTTATCGAAGGTATGCAGCTGGCAAGATTACCCGATCATCTTTTTGATAAATTACTTAGAGGAGATATTGGTTTACAAAAAGGTTTAGCATATGGCTCTCAACCTATTTCGTTTACTGCTATTAGCGATGTTTTTAAAGCTATAGATAAAAGCAATCCTTCGATAGAAAAAATTAAACAAGCTGTATTAATGGCATCTGAATCTGTCGATATGCCTCCAGAAGATGGTGTTATTCCTTTGTTTGCTGACTATTTAAAAACAACAAACGCAAAACAATTATTAGAAGTTAGAGCAGAAATCTCTGCACAATTAAAGAAAACACTTATCAGATTAAAAGCTGTCGGTACTAAAGATAAAAAAGCTGGAGTAGAAACTGTAGCTGGTAACAAGATAAACCTAGAAAACACACAAAATGCTTTAGTCGAAGCTTCTAAAACAAATGATTTGTTTAATGCTGTTGCTGCATCTGGAGGAGAAACAACACAAATAATAAAAGAATTAGCTGCACAGGTTAAAGGACGTAATGTTAAAAAATTAGTTGAAGCTAATTTAGAAAGAATACAAGATGCATTGCAGCTGGAAGAAGCACCTTTATTTAAGAGATCTGAAGCTGTAGATATTATGCAAGAGATAGACAAGAAGAAGATGGATAAGTTAAAGCAAATAGAAAACGAAACTCAACAAGTGACGTTTAAGCAAGAAGATATAGAAGTAATGAAAGAAGAGCCAAAATTTAAAGAAGAGTTTGAGCAGCTAGGAGAAACACAACAAGAAAGTGTAACTAAACAATTAAAAAACAAAGGTAAAGTTACTACTAACCCAAGTAATATAACTGGCAAAACCTTACCTCCTTTAATAACAAATCCAAAGGCAAGAGTATTCCCAGAATATTTTGAAGGATCAGATCAAAATTTATTATATAGTGCAGTAGATAGCAGCGGTAAAGTAGCAAACTTAAGTAATTTTGAACTACAAGATGCAGTAACAAGAACAGAAAGATTTAAATTAACGACAAGGCAAATAAAAAATATACAAGCTAAAAAAACAAAGTATGACAAGGCAAATGCAGTATATGAAGAATTAGAAAAACAAATTAATGATTTACTTACAGGTAAAGGAAAGCAAGGAAAACTTTTTGAAACAGATCCTAATGCTGCTGATACAGAGTTAGACAGATTAATGGCAGCGAGAGAGGCAGCAGATAAAGAGCGAGCAAAATTTGTAGATAGCAGGCTTGAATATCACTCTAAGCATATGGCATTGGTTAATTCTTTAAAAGGTAGAGAGCTAGAGCCAGTAGTTAATAATATGAGAGAAGAGTCTATTGCAAACAGAGAAGAAAAGAAACGACTTAAAGAAGTACAAGAGTTAAAAGAAGCGATTGATTTTAAAAAAGCAAGAGGAGATTATAAAACTAAAAAAGGTTATAACCTTGATGAAGCACATAAGATTGATAACTTTACGTTTACTCAATATGGAGTAGAGCTTGAAGGTTTGGTTGATAGTCAAGGTAAAGGCTATAATCGTTTTTACTTTGGCAAACCTTCTCCTCGATATAACTCTGAGGTTATAGATTTTGCAAGTGATTTAGATATAGCTATATATACAGTTGCTAAACAGATAGCAAATGGATTATCTAAAAAAAGTAAATCTCATTATAAATATGTGGATTTGTTAAATGATTTAGGTTTAACAAACAACCAAATAATGACTAGATATAAAGAAATAATTGAAGAATTAAAAGCTGGTAATCTTACTATCGAACCTTCAGAAAATTATTTCTCTAGTAAATTACTTCGAGTTATTTCAGATCTTGATACTGAGATGAAAGATATAGACGGAAGATATAGTTACGAAATAGATCCAGAAGCTATTATCAGTCAAAGAGTAAATAAGGCTAAAAAGGATTTAGATGCTAAGACTAACCAAGAATTTAGAGATGTTAATAATCCTAAGAAGCCTACAGAAGATGAACTTTTAGAACCAAGAGAAGGCGACTATTATGAAATTATTGAGGATCAAGGAGGAGATCTAGGATCTGAAGAAATTTATTTAGCTTTAGCTGGTTATCAAAGATCTCAGATACAAGGCTTAATGCAAGAGATAGAAAAAATATCTGGTATAGATTTTAAATTAGTTTCTGATCCTATTGTCGGTGTAGCTGGGCCAAAAGCGGCAAAGGAATATGGTGTTCCTGTTGGTACAAAAATGCCAGCAAAAGGTTTTTATAGGTCTGGGGAAGATCCTGTAAAAGATTTAATAGTCGTATCAATGGTACATGGACAAGACTTTGCATCGTTTGGTGCTCTTACTGAAACTGCATACCACGAAGCCTTCCATAGATTATTTAACAGATACTTTACTAAGCAAGAAAAGGAATTACTTAAGGCTGCATTGCCACAGTTAAGAGAGCTTGCTGCTCTTACAAAACCAAAAATGCACGACAAAATCTTTGGTTTAAATGGTAAAAAGCAACTAGGTATGGAAGAAGTTGTATCAATAGCAGCATCAGGTTACAAATCAGCTAAAGAAGTTTATGAAAAGAAAATTGGTAAATGGGGTAAAGTTTTTGACAAGATTGAACAAATAGTTGCAAGAGTTAAAAACTTCTTACAAGGAAAAGGATTCCAAACATGGGAAGATTTATTTGATAATTCTTTCTCAGGAAAAATACAGTCAAGAGGATTAGCTGCACAAGAAGGAGTTATAAAAGATAGTCCAATAGAAACTACTATGTTTGAAACAGATCCTGTTGAACTAAATAATTTATTTAAAGATAATTTAGAAGCTTTAACTGATGGCAGTATTACTCTCGAAGAGATGATGTCTAATGTTTTACGTCCTTTGGTAAATAGAAAGTGGGAAACAAAAGGTTCAAAATATTTTATACCGACTACAAATACAGAATTTATTGCAGCAAATAAAGCAATTAACCAAGCTATGGATAAGACAGTTGAAGCTTTAATGACACCTAATGCAGAGTTCCCAGATATACCAGCAGTTAAGTTAAGCGAGTTAAATAAGATGGCAATGCAATTAATTGATGATGTCGATGGCAATGTAGATGAAGTTATAAAAATATTTAGACAGGCTACTAAGGGCGATATGTTGGCTATGAATGATTTATCTGCCTTTGCTGCTATACGTCTATTAAGAGATGGTACTACTGATATGTATGCTGTCGCTGCTAAAAATTATGAATTAGATCCTTCTCCACAAAACGCACAATTCTTAGTTGCAACATTTGAAAATTCAGCAAAATTAAATACTGCTTACGCTACTTGGGGAAGAGCATCTGGACAAAGGTTGCAAATGATGGGTAGAGAAGTTGACTTTAATGGCGAGCAAATAACTATAAACGTAATGAACGCAGAGCAGAATATAACAATGAGAGGAGAATCTGGATCTGTACAGGATGCAATGAACAATGGATTAAAAGAACAAGATGAAGGTTTAGGAAATGGTGCTTACTTTACATCTGAAATAAAGCCTAATTCTGTAGCTGGAGATGACGTACTTACTGGTAATTTAAAAAATACTAATATTGCTGACTTAGTAGAAGCGGGTGTCGGTTTAAAACAAATACTACAAGACAGAGGAGTTAATGTTAATTTCAATAAAACATTAAACAAAACACAAAAGAAAGCAATTAATGAGTATGTTGCAGAACTAGGAGTAGATGGTATTAGATTAAAAGGATCAGACTTAGGACTTGATGGAGATATTATATTTATTCCAAACATAGATAAGGCTAATAAACTTATTGGTTCTAAGGTTGAAATAACTCCAGAAGCAGAACGTCCAGTTGGATTAAACAGAGAAACTTTTGAGTCAAGTTTAGCTCAAGGAACTAACATACTTAAAAAGGTTTTAGATGAAGATACCTATGAAAGTATTTTTAGTGGAGAGCCTAACGACAAAGCAAGAGAAGTTTTACAACTATTAGCAGAAGTAAATCCATACCTTAACGACAAAGTTAATGGTACAAGGATTATGAGGCATTTAAATAAGACTTTTGAGCAATACCCAAGAGGGTCAATGACGCAACAAAACCTTGTTTCAGCATTTAGAAACTGCATATTTTTAGGAGTAAAAACATTTATGAGAGTTGCTGTTGGTAATAATGTAAGAGCAATTTTACTACCTATGCAAAAAAATGCTGGTGCAAACATTGGAAGACTAAGCGGTAATCTTAATGATTACGAAAGAACTGCTATGAATGTAAGAGAGCAGTTACAGGGTCTGTTTGGACATAGAGGATATTTAAGATCTCAGGCACATTTAATGCAAGCTATCTACTTAGCAATGCAATCATTCAAGCATAATACAAATTTTGGAAACATTGGTAAGGGTCAGTTTGAGGGAGGAAAGTTTGGTGGAAATAACGGAATGAAATTATTTAAGGTCGAAAACCAAGCTGACTTACCTTTTGATTATCAACCACATAAAACACAATTACTTAAAGAACAACCTAAAGGTAATGAGTATTGGTTAAATCCAGACAATAATGGAATGGCTTTATTCTTGCATAGAGTGAAAAGTACCTTTGGCAACTTTAGTAGCAGAATGTTTGGCAGTTTAGATACTTTAATAACTACTGGTACAGCTATAGCTCAAGAAGAAATAAGACATATGGAAATGATTTTGATGGATATGTATTCAAGAGGAATAGATATAACATCAAAAAATGCATTAGATAAAGCAAGCTTAGAAGCAAAAGAATTAACTAGAAAATCTATGTTAGACGTTGAGATGGCTAATGGAGATGTTGTTAAAGGTGGTTTCTTTAGCTCAGAAAACATGAGACAGACTACAGAATATCTAAGTTTTACAGACGACATCAATATAAAGCGAAACAAAAGAACTAGAGAGTACGCAATGAGAAGAGCACAGGAGCAAGGCATTACAGATCCTATGGAGCAAATGGAATTTGTTAATCAATACCTAAAACTTCCTGATGCTGTTACAAACAAAGAAGGAATGAATCAAGCTAATGCAATGCTGTCTGGTGGAGCTAGAGAATCACAGCCTATAGGTGCATACGTTGATGTTAAGAATCCAAATCAAATAAGCAGCTTACCAACAAACCTTACAAATTTACCCGCAAATATAGTTGGTGGAATTACAGATCGCCTTCCAATAACTGGTGCTATTTTTCCTGTTAACAGAACTCCTAACAATATTATTAAAGGTGTTTTAAGAATGTTGCCAGTAGCTAATGGAATGGTAGATAGTTACTGGAGAGATATAAATTCTGAAGATTTATTTGTGAGAGAAAATGCAATAGGAGAAGTAGTTACTGGTATGACTTTTGCTGGAATGGGAACTACTCTTCTTGCATCTGGAGCAATAGATGTACAGGCAGGGTATGGATTTAACAGAAAGAAAAGACAAATGTATATAGATCAAAAACGTCCAGCATGGAGCATTAGATTTAAAAAATTTGATGGTACTTATAGCGAGTGGTTTAGCTTGGAAGCTTTTGATACATTTGGAACAATACTAGGAATTGCAGCCAATTTTAGAGAAAACTTAAATACTATGCCTATTGAACAGTTTGTAAAACCAAAAGATTTAAACTATGGAAAGATAGACAGGAATGACGCTCTTAGTGCAGAACAAAAGGCAGAAGCGTATGAAATAAACCAAGACGTTGCAATTCTAGCCTCTGCTCATGCAATCAGGCTTGCTAAAGCTGTTATGTACACAGCGAAAGATACAGCGTTACAACAGATAGATAAAGGTTTATTTAAAAGCTTAAACGATATACAAAGATTAATGGCTGACTTTTTACAAGGAGATGCTGTTATGAATAATTATGTAGTCGGTAGTCGAGGCCGACTTTCTGATTTTACAAGAAGGACTATGTTTGGATATGTACCGCAGATATTAAGAGATGTTCGTGTTGGTATAGACAATAAGAGAAGAGTAGCTCCTAACAGTAGAAGTGAAAACCCAGTTTGGGCTTTTGTTGAAAACTTTTTCTATCAACTAGGAACACAATTACCAGTAACATCTTTAGGCTATACAATTGATATAGATGAAATAACTGGACAACCAAAGACTTACGCTACTTCTTATAATTGGGAATCTATAGATAATCCTATTCACAGGGCATTGCTATCCACCTTAAATCCATTAGAAGTATTTAAACCAACTCAAGAAAAAGATTACGGAATAGCTGGTGTTATTTATAATGAGCTAAATAGATTACATGGCAAAGGTGCATACCCTCGTTTTATTGGCAGAAATTTCTTGAATACAGCTACTGGGCAAAAATTAGATGATGTACAATTTAATAGAGTAAAACAAATTTTTGCAACTGAAGTGAAGCTAGATATTGTAGGTGCTGGAATACCAATGACATTTTCTCAGGCATTGCATTATTTGATAACACAAAATGATAATTACCTTTTAGCGAGAGACATAGATCCTAGCAAAATAGGAACTTCTAAAACACAAGCGAAAGGTAATACAGGAGAAAATTTTCAGTTCCCAGAAAGAATATCAGACAAAAGGATGCTTACAAAATTAAAATTAATTATGAATGTAGCTAAAGAATACAAAAAAGTAACTAAACAAAAATATCTTAATGAGATTGGAGAGGGTGGTAATGGAAGTAAGCAATTAGATCTATCACTTAATGAATACGAATCAAGAAAACTTGCAACTCTTAACAGAGATAGTGAGCCAGTTTATGGACTAGGTGTTAATCTTAATGAATGGAGGGAAATTATTAATTCTTAGCTATGCCTTTTGCTCAATTTACTGCTACTGGTAATGGATCAACCAAGCAATTTACCATACCTTTTCCATATGTAAAAAAGGATCATATTGTTGTTGCACTTAATAATGTAGCTAATACTAATTTTACTTTTATAAATGATACGACTATTGAATTTAATACTATTAGTTCAGCTACATCTACTCAAGAAACATCTGGAGCACCTAAGAATGGAGTAGGAATTGAAATTACAAGAGATACTCCATTAACAAATGCATTAGTTGATTTTGTTGATGGCTCTACTTTAACTGCTGGCGACCTTGATACTGCTGTATTACAGCTACTATACGGAATACAAGAAGCAAAAGATGAAGCTGCTCTTGGTATTCAACGTACACCTCAAGGACAAGATGCAAAAAATCAACCGATAATTAATGTTTCAGATCCTACCAATGCTCAAGATGCAGTAACTAAAGCATTTTTAGAAAGAGTCGGTAGTATTACATCGACACAAATTGCAGACGGAAGTATTGTTAATGCTGACGTAAATGCAAGTGCAGCTATAGCTGGAACTAAAATATCTCCTAACTTTGGTAGTCAAAATATTGTTACATCTGGAACTGTTGACGGAAGGGATGTATCTGCTGATGGTACAAAATTAGATACTGTAGAAACTGGAGCTACTGCCGATCAAACAAATGCAGAAATAAAAACAGCTTATGAAGCAAATTCTAATACAAATTCTTTTACCGATGCTTTACTTGCAAAGCTAAACTCTGTTGAAGTAAATGCCACAACAGATCAAACAATAGCAGAAATCAAAAGTCTTATAGCTGGCAGTCCTTTAGATGCTAGTCACCTTGCAGCAGACTCAGTAACAAGTTCTGAACTAGCAGCAAATTCAGTCACTACTTCTAAAATAGCAGATGCAGAACTAACAACACTAGCTGGTATGCAGTCTGGTACAGCTTCTAAGTTAGCTGATAGTACAGCTTTGACTTCTGATATTGCTGATCTAAACCAGTTAGATGGCATGGCAAAACAGACTACCATTACTAATAGTGATAGTCACTTTCCTACTTCTGGTGCTGTTGTAGATTTTGTTGCAAATCAAATAGCACCTGTTGGTGGATTAGAAGTTATACCAGATGAAGATAGCTTCCCTTCAACACAACCAGTATCAGGTGTTGTTATTAGTATTAGCAATGCTGATGGCTTAGTTATAAATAGCTCTGGGGTCGCAACAAACGCTAGAACAGTAGGTAGTGGAAGCGATAATGTAACTATAAATAATTTTCCTACAAGTTTAAGAAATAAGACATTATCTAATGAATTAGGTTTGCTTGTCAGTTCTACAGGTACAAGTCAGATATATAACTACCATAAGTTATTAGCAAAAGAAACAGATGTTTTACAGCTATCAGAAGATATAAATGATTTTGGTAATAGATATAGAGTCGTATCAACAAACCCTACAAGTGATAATGATGCAGGGGATTTAATATTTAATACTTCTACTTCAAAGTTATTAGTATATAACGCAACATCAGGTGCTTTTGAAGAAGCACAGAGCGTTGGTAACTTCTTTATATCTACATTTAGTGAGTCATTTGATGGTAGTAGAACAGATTTTACTGTAAGTAATGCACCATCAAATGCTCAACAGATAATCCTTAGTATCAATGGTGTTATACAGAAACCTAATGCTGGCACTTCTACTCCGTCAGAAGGTTTTGCTTTATCAGGCAATACTGTAAAGCTATCCTCTGCACCCGCTAGTGGATCAGATGTATTCATAATAGTAATGGGTTCTACAGTAAATGTTGGAACTCCAAGTAATAACACAGTCTCAAGTTCGATCTTACAAAACGGATCAGTAATTGAAGCTAAGTTAGGAAGTGGTGCAGTAACAAAAACTAAGCTAAGTCTTATCTCTACATCATCTGTAGCTGGATTAGAAGTTAAAGGTGATGGATCTTCTGATGGATATTTACAACTAAACTGTAGTCAGAATAGTCATGGCATAAAACTAAAATCCCCACCGCATAGTGCAGGGCAAAGCTATACTCTTACGTTCCCTTCTAATATTGTTAATGGTCAGTTCTTAACAACAGATGCCAATGGTAATCTAAGTTGGGCTGCTGTAGATTTAACTGCTTTAAGTGCAAGCAACCTTACTTCTGGAACAATACCTGACGCTAGATTCCCTGCAACTTTACCAACAGCTTCAGCAGCAAACCTTACTTCTATACCAGCAGGTAACTTAACAGGCACAGTAGCAGATGCAAGAATCTCTACACTCACAGCATCTAAATTAACAGGAGCTTTACCAGCAATAAGTGGAGCAAACTTAACTAACTTACCCGCTGGTGGTAAAGTACAGAATCTTGTAATGAACGGAAATTTCAAATTAGCCCAAAGAGGAACGCAGCATAATTCATCAGGTTATAGAACTGTAGATAGATGGCAGATGCAAGCTGGTGGTGCAAGTGCTACATTAAGCCAATCTCAATACAGTGCAATAAGTGGTACTAGCCCTTACGCTGAGGGGCATCATCAAGCATACAGAATTGACAATGCTGGGCAAAATGCTAATACTCAAGGATATGTGTATTTTGTACAGCATATTGAAGCACAAGACATAGTCAATTCTAATTGGAATTTTAAATCTTCATCTAGTTATGCAACATTATCTTTTTGGATAAGAGGAAGTGTTACACAAACTTATCTAGTTAGCATCCAATCAGGCGATGGCACAACGAGAGAATGGAATAATTTAGTATCTCTTACTGCCAATCAATGGACTAAGGTTACTATAACTATTTCAGGCGATTCTAATATCACTATAAATGATGATAACGGAATAGGATTAAGTTTATATTTCTACGCTTATTTAGGTGGTCATTATACATCTACTGGAACTGTTAATCAATGGGTGAATCATGCTGGTTTTACTTCCAGACCTGATATGGGTACTAGTTGGTGGACAACATCTAATTCATCATTTATGCTTACTGGAGTTCAATTAGAAGCTGGTAATTCAGCTAGTGATTATGCCCACGAAAGTTTTATTGAAACTCTAAATAAGTGTAAAAGATATTTTCATGTTTTAGCACACAATAATTATGTTTTTCTCGGCCTTGGTATGCAGTATTATTCAGCTAGTATATTTATAGATGCTGGCCCTATTGATATGAGAACAACACCTACGTTTATTGCTAAACAAGGTGTATCTGGTGCATACACTTATGAAAAATTATTTGGTAATTCTGCTCAATATATCCATTCAATAGCACTTGACGGTAAAACTACAAGAGAACGATGTATTCTTAATATGAATGGTGATGCCAGCAGGCAAGGGCAGGCAGTAAGAATTTCTACTCATTATCATATACTTAGTAATAACGAACCTCATGTAGCTTTAGATGCGGAGTTGACTTAATCATGGCTTATCCAACAAACCCAAAATATAAATTAATAAAATCATCTGATGATGATACTAAAATTGATAGAGTTGAAACTATGGATGGAGATTATAGAATTGTATTTCTTATGGTAGATGGCAATAGGCATTACGAAGAATATAAAGAATGGGTATCATTAGGTAATACAGCAGAGGAGGCTGACTAATGCCACTAACTAAAATTTCTACTGATGGTGTCAAAGATGATGCTATAGACGCAAGTAAGCTACCAGCAAATTCAGTTGGTGCAAGTGAACTGGCAGATAACGCAGTCGATACTAATGCCATAGCAGATCAGGCTGTGGCTTTATCTAAGCTTCCTCATGGTGATGGTAGTAGTAATGGTAAGTTCTTACGAGCAAACAACGGAGCAGATCCTAGCTTTGAATCTATCCCTGCTGGTACAACAATAAACAACAACGCAAATAACAGAGTTATAACTGGTGATGCAAATGCTAACAC
>CETI01049844.1_pt1 | contig 25821 bp, 25 predicted proteins | sample 361441 | NCBI WGS metagenome assembly CETI01 (sample SAMEA2622478, study PRJEB7988) | marine metagenome | biome: marine biome (ENVO:00000447); feature: deep chlorophyll maximum layer (ENVO:xxxxxxxx); material: "saline water (ENVO:00002010), including plankton (ENVO:xxxxxxxx)" | depth 90 m | reverse complement strand
TGTGAACCCATTGTTTACACCTCTAAGGTAGGCCCGCCGACCGGAGATGTGTATATGAACCGTTCCCTACTGTTTTCGGTATGCTAGTCGCAGATTGCCTCCAAACGTATGTTTCCGAAGCAAAGAGGGTTATCGATATTGGAGCTCGATGACTAACTCATTTACGTCTGTGTTGTGATTTTCTGCATTTTGTATATCGAGAGTCCACTCTCCTGGTAAGAAGCCCCTTACGGTTGAGCCCCCGATTACCATCCAAACACAATACTCGTCCCCCTCACAGTCTCCTGCATCTCTGTTGTCATTTTCTATTCCAGTAGTGTTTGCAACGTGTTCCTCAGTGCTGTTGTAAATGAAAAGATCGAGTTTGTTGTCGAGGTTTGGTCTAAGGGTCTCCTCATCCTCCTTTGGGTAGGATAGTTTTGCTCGCACATATCTGATTCTGTCCTTTGTGTCTTGGTCATAGGTTACTGGGTAATCCCAGGTAATTGTGATTGGCTGACCACCCTGCGCATCGCCCGCCTCTCCACAATTATTGCACCTTTCGATCTCGAAGTTTTCCCAAACCCCCCTATAGTTGACGTAAACCATCGAGTCTGTGCTATCCTCGAATCCATTATTGTCGACGACCGTCAGCCTCACCTCCCACGCACCCGTAGGTCTAGAGTCCCAGGAATATGTCTCCCCTGTAGCATCAACATCGTTGTCAGCGACACCATCGTTATCTGAGTCGGTATTCGTATCCAAGTCCCACTTCCACTCTACGAGATATTCCTCGGAGTAGCAGGCGGAGTCTTCGGGGTCACAACCCGCCCAAGATTCAGATCCGTCTAGGGTTATTGTTGTCGATACCTCGATTTCCCGATCATTGATGTCTCTATCATCCTCGCAAACCCACACAATCACCATATCGCCGTTGGCTGATGACTCCTCTCCATCGCAATCATCGTCCTTGCTTGATTTTATATTCGCCTTCGGCTCTCTAGCCGAAGAGTCCACTACGGTGATTGTCATGCTAGCCGTTGCCTCGTGCGTCCCGTCTCCCACGGCTAACTCTGCCATGTATTCGCCGGGCTGGACGTATGTGTGGCTTGTTGTCAAACCCGCTCCAGTATTCCCATCACCGAAGTCCCACTCGAATGTCAGCGAGTCCCCGTCCGGATCCGATGATCCTGCTGCACTAAATGTGACTGGGCTATCTGCCTTTACAGTCCCACTGGGATCAATTGACATTGTCGCAGTGGGGGGGCTATTGCTCCCAAGAACGTCGGTGCAACCCGATAGCATTGGGGCCAGGAATACTATCGCCATCAGGCACGCCAGGTCTCGTCTCCTTGTCATTCTGGTACTCGGGCGGCAGTTAGGTGAAATCAATCCTACGCCTCTTTGCATGTTTAAAATTACTAAAACCACTTGTCGAGAGAATCCTGCCTAGTTCCTTTCAACAGGTTCTTTTCGTCCCATCCAAATGCATCTGTTACTCTCCCTAGGGACTTAGCCAGCCTTCCGGCATAGTACTCCCTATCATAATCCGGGGGATCTCCACCTATCTCGTCAACTAACCATGCTCTGACGCCGAGCTTCTTGTCACCCTCGTCTGGCTCGGTGACGATGTATCCGACCTTCATTCCAGGAGTGAACTGAAGTCCCGCGTCTATCCTCTGCTTGGCTGCTCGAACATAGGGCAAACCATCCGGGTTTGCATACACGCTGTCGAAGTCCCATTCGTTCTTCTTTGAGTCCCATCTCCCCTTGCAGGACCTACTAATGACCAGTTGTGAAGGGTCAACATCCCCCTCTCTTACCCTGTCAATCACTGACTTCGTCATATCAACAGCCCCTATTGTGTTGCCATCAAGAATCATCTCGAACATCTGAGTCATTGTTTCTGAGAGAATCTGGAAGGAATCCGTCCTCCTAACCTCGTATCCTCTGATGAGCATCTCCTCCCTAGGCCATACTACCCTTCCTACGTAGCGCTTCTTAGCCCCGTGGCTGAAGAATGACGATAGGGCAGTCTCGAATTCTAACTCGGCTCCCTCCTTGGTGAACCTCTCTGCGAGTGACTCCCCAAACTCCATGGCTGCGCTCATAGCCCCTTCCCATTTCTCCAGATTCTCAGAATCTGTGGGCCTATTCTTGGGGGAGTCCTCGTCCACAGGGGCACGTACGAAAATCGAGTCGGTATCCGAGTAGACCACGCTGTGCCCCTCGTCCTCAACCTTGGCAATGATCGATTTGATGTTGTGGCGCGCCCATTCGGTTATGCTCGCCCCAAGGCTTGGGTGCGTGAAGCGGTAGAAATTCGAAGCGAACACGCCGTAGAACGAGTTCATGAGTATCTTTACGGCATACTGCAACTGGTCCTGCAGGAAGGCCTCCTCCTCGTCCCCCTCCTCATTTGCCTTCTTGAGAGCGGCCTTGTGGCTGTCCCTGCTCTGCATCAGGCCATCTAGGAGCTGAGGAACCAAACCCAGACGCTCTTTCTTGGAGATGTATCGGGTGCTAGTGGTGGGGGAAACGCTGTGAGAATCGTCCTCGATATCGTCCTTGACAAGGGTCGTTGAGCAGATGTTGTTCGAGATCATTATCGAGGGGTACATCGACTTGAAGTCGAGCACGACCACCCATGGTTCGACTCCGGGATCCACCTCATGGACGTATCCACCGGCAATCTTGCCCTGCTTCCTTGGTCCCTGGTTGGTATTGGGTACGGCAACCCCCTCTCTGTCTGCCAGACGTATCACGAGTGAGTCTATCCATCGACTGGTCGTGCTGGTCGCTGCTATGTCCACCGTGGTCAGTGATACGGATGCTAAAGCCTCCTTCCTAGCTATCGACTTCAGATTGTCCAATATGTCCAGAGGCAGGACGGTGTCCCTGACGCAGTACTCCAGGACCTCGTCCGGCCTCGCAGCCCATTCCTCGTCCATCTTGCTCGCATCGATGTCCATCTTGTGCATCTCGTCGTCATCGGGCCACAGAAGCTTGGAGACGTACTTTAGGGACTCTCTCTGGGGCCTCAGGGTCTGCCTTGCTTGCCACCAGGCATCGAGGGGGATCCTCCCCTTGATTGTCCAGACCCTGTTCTGCTCCCTATTGGGGAAAATCCTGCCAGGTCTCCTCCATCCCTTCTTTATCTCGCTATCAGACATAGGAACTCTCCCCCATCCCAGAAGGGGCGCGCGATCGACTTCGGAGTTTGGCGAGATATCCTCCGACCTCTCTTCCATCCTAGGCAAGTCGAAGTTGTCGATGTTGTAACCAGTGATGAAGTCCGGGTCCTCTGTTCTGACCACTTCTGTCAACTTCTCGAGTATCTCTGTCTCTGCTCCAGTAATCGGGTACTCTGTCCTCTGCCCCCCCCTATCTACTATGGCCGCCGCACAGAGTATCGTGTTGTCAGCTATGCTGGTCTCTAGATCGAACGACATGGTGACGAATGGAGCGGGAAACGGGTCCGCCCTCTGAAGCCCCGTGATGTCGCAGGATACCACCATGTCGAGGGGGTAGAGGCCAGAGCCTCCGACAGCCACAATCCTACTCTGTGCAAGTGCTCTGTCTGTTGTCTCGGGGGTCTTCGCCTCTTCGGGTGCCCGTTCTCCCGCCCAGAGGACCTCTCCGCTCATTCGAATGTGCGGGCCAAGATCAAGATCAAGCAAAAGCCTCTGCACGAATAGTATGTCTGCGCTGGTGACGGTCCACCCAAGTCCCGAGAGGGCCTTCCTAACGCTACGAACCTTGGTAGTGTCCCTGACGAATACCCTGTAGTGTGGCCGCACCTTGCCATCCCTAGTGGAGAGCTTCATCCCACTCGGCTCGGGATCACTGCGAACATCCTTGGTCTCGGACACCTTTTCCAAGGACAAATTAGGACTTGGCAGAGCCTCATCTGTAGAGGGGTCGGATATCTCGACATAGGGCTTGAGGCCGTTCACAAGTAGCAGAGTCGAGTGGCCTGCTCTGGATCTGCACCAGAGCTCTATCACAGTCTTCGGCTCGCCTTCGTCTTGCCATGCTCGATTGTCTCCAGAGACTATGCAGACATCCTCATCCCATTGCATTAGTTCACCCATCCACCTGCCAAGGCTGCTGCTCTACCTCACGTCATCGTGAGGGGCCATAACCATGCCGGGGGGGTCTCCAGCGGAACCGTTGAAAGCCGAGGCGTTCCCCTCCGCAACAATTGGGGTGCGAGGAATGAGTGAGGACGCTGAGCCAGAGATAGACTGGGACTCACTCACTTTCAGCTTCACGCAAACCGATCGCATGTACATAGCGACATGCAAGCAAGGGGAAGAATGGGATAAAGGGGCTATGCAGGACTTCCAAAACCTGAGCCTATCCCCCGCCGCTGGCGTGATCAACTATGGCCAGGGCCTGTTTGAGGGGATGAAGGCACAGTATGCTGAGGATGGCAGCGTGGTTCTTTTCCGGCCCAGCGACAACGCGCAGAGATCGCGAGAGGGCGCTCGAAGGCTTGGAATGCCCCCGGTCCCAGAGGACATGTTCCTCGATGCTGTGGAGAGGACCGTGAGGGAGAACATCAGATGGGTTCCCCCGATGGGCAAGGGGGCCCTGTATGTCAGACCCCTCCTCTTCGGCAGCGGAGCGATTCTAGGTGTCGCTCCTGCCCCCGAGTTCACATTCCTTGTCTACGTCTCCCCGGTGGGGCCTTATTTCAAGGGAGGAATTACTCCTACATCTCTAAGAGTATCAGAAGAGTTTCACAGGGCTGCCCCAGGAGGTTCGGGGGGAGTCAAGGCGATTGGAAACTACGCACCGGGAATGGTACCCTCTAAGATGGCCAAGAAGGAGGGCTACTCAGAGATAATCTACCTGGATGCAGTCAATCATAGGTACATCGAGGAGGTCGGCGCTGCCAATTTCTTCTGCGTAAAGGACGGGGTCATATCCACGCCTGAGCTGACCGGGACAATTCTCCCGGGCGTAACGAGGGCATCCGTGATGGAACTCGCAGAGTCCAAGGGATACGAGGTTAGGGAGGAGAAGATCGATGTCGAATACGCGCTTGAGGCGGACGAATGCTTCTGCGTCGGAACAGCAGCGGTTATTTCCGCAATCGGAACCATAGAGCACGGAGATCGAGTGGTAGAGTACTGCGGAGGGAATGTCGGCCCGATAGCCATGGAGATGTACGACGCCTTGACGGCCATCCAGCAAAGGCGCGCACCAGACGAGTTCGGATGGACCGTCACAGTGGCATAGGCCAGTTGGTCCTAATTCTTCAGGACCATTCCTCTAGAGTTTGGTAGAGAAGGGACGAAGCCCCACTTCTCGTAGAATCCATCAATGTCCGCCATGAGATTGATGTATGCATTTGGGGGGGCTTCTCTGAGTAAATAGTCCATCAGCGCATTCATGATCATCGTGCCTCCTCCCTTTCTCTGGAACTCCTCAATTACCAGCATGTCGCAGATTACGAAAATCGTCCCCCCATCCCCTATCACTCTGCCCATTCCAACGATTTCACTCGAACTCTCGAGACGCAGTAGAACGGAGAAAAGCTCCTGTCCCAGACCTTTCTTAGCGCCTTCAGGTGAACGTGGACGCATGCCTGCTCTGACTCTTAGACTGAGGAACTCCCCAACGTCTGGAGTTCCTTCCTCCAACTTGAACAAGGCCTCACTTCCGACCGAATTTCTTCTTCCTTTGTCCGCTCTTTCGATGCTTGAACGACTTTCGCTGAGCACGTCTCCTTCGATCGCCCTTGGCAGGTCCTCTTGTTACATCCTTGCCCTGCTCCTTAGCATCCTCGGATCTCTTCCTGAGTGCAGTTCCTATTGACTTCATCACTCCTTCTTTGCTGCTGGCGCCAGTTACTTCGAAGACGTGCTTGGGAGGCATAATTAGTCTGCCTTCCTTTGCAAATGGCCTAGAGGGGTGACTAGCCTCGGGCTCCTGCCTCATCTTTCTAATTCCGGCACTGCGGGCGGCCCATACCACCGACTCCAATGTCGGCTTTGGGATGCTTGCCTCCTTCGGGACCCTTCGGCCGTCTGAACGACTAATCCTAGAGTCGAAGTATCCGGTCCACAGGGTCATCTCCTCCTTTGCCGCCATGCTATCGCCCTATCCCTGAGTGCTGTGTGACTTGAGGGCTTCGTGCCTCATTCTTCCACGAGTACGCCGCTGACTACGCCGTGCATACCAGGTCTGCTTGTCACCCTGACTAGGCCTTTGTCCGTTTCCAGAACTGCCCCCTTAGTCACGATGTTCCTCCTCACGTAGTTTGGATCCGCATCATTTCCGACTACGTTCTTGACGGTGGCTCTCACTGTCTTCCCGTCCTTGGAATTGACGTTGACATGGTTGACTGACAGGGTCCTAACCGTCTGTGAGCCCGCCCTCTTACGGTAGTTCTTGCGAGCATCGACCTCTCCCACGTAAGCGAGTTGTTCCTCGCTAGCGACTTCGGTCCTGCGCTTGCCTCTGTAGCGGTTCGGGCGCTTCAGACGTCCGCCCGTGGGCTTCCTGCGGGAAATGCCGTGCCACTTCGCCATGCGTCCCGCCGACCTGCCTGCCTTATTTCAAACGATTGGAGGTCTAGATTTCTACTTCCAATGCTCACCTAGGTCTGTAGCAGCAGACTCAATTGCTTCTGTGAGCTCTTCGTAGTTCATAGCTACGGGGAATTGTGGAAACTCATCGATCACATTATCTGGGGGTCTGAATAGAATCCCCGCACTCGCAGTTGAGAGCATGGTCGTGTCATTGTAGGAATCACCAGCGGCGATGACGTGGTAGTTCATTCCCATTAGAGACTCAACCGTCTTGCGTTTGTGGTCATCATACCTGATATTCCAGCCCTCTATCCTTCCACTATCGCCGATAACCAAAGTGTGACACAATAGGGTCGGGTAGCCCAACTTCGCCATCATTGGCTTTGCAAACTGGGAGAATGTGTCCGAGAGGATAAGAGTGGGCCACCTCGACTCCAGTGATTGGAGAAAACCCAACGCCCCTTCCATAGGCTCCATGGAGTCGATAGTAGACGTGATGTCCGCTATCTTGATGTCATGCTGATCGAGTATTTCCAGCCTGTATCTCATCAGGCGATCGTAGTCAGGCTCTTCCCTTGTTGTCCTTCTGAGTGCCTCTATTCCCGTTCTCTCAGCGACATTGATCCAAATCTCGGGTATCAGTACGCCCTCAAGGTCGAGGCACACAGCAAGCATCGGACAGCGCTGAGGGCGCCGCGCTTCAAGTGTGCGCTTTCGGCATGTTCTTCCGCCTCCCTGCATGTGGGTAATCATGGTGGACAAGAGGCTCAGGAGGAGGACCCCGGTGAGGATCAAGCAGATCAGGGGTGTTGCGGATGAGTTGACTTCGTGGATAGGTCATGAGGTGAACCTCGATGGTTTTCTCGAGCAGGCTCACTATCAGGAAACCGACCTTATTCTAGTGGATAGGGTTCCTCTCGCGATGAGGATAGAGATTGGCGGAGAAATGAGATGGTACCCAACGTTGAAGGGAATTTCCGAGTGGAGTGTTGAGAGCTCATGGGTGGCTGTTGACGGGGGCGCGATACCATTTCTGGAAAACGGGGCCGATTGCATGGGCGCGGGAATACACATTGCCGACCCCTCGCTTCAGAAAGGAGACTTCGTCTGGATTAGGAGCCAGGAGACCGGAGAGCCAATCGCGTCAGGGACAGCATTGCACGACGGCGGGGAGATGATGTCCATGACAAAGGGGAAGGCTATTTCCACGATTCACTGGATAGGTGATGACCTTTGGAATCTTGAGACATAGTGCCTCACATTGATGAGTGATGGTATACCACGACCAATCGTGCGACAGGTCTTATTGACACTACTTCTACTTGTTTCGTTGGCACCTTCGGCTAATGCATCCCAAGGGGGGGTCAACGAGGAGCCATCGCTAGAGGGAACCGGCGTGGAGACTGTTTTGCACCCCATTGCGGCATCCGCAGGCGAGTTTTTCGAAGTTAGCGTATCGCTCAATGATGAATCAGAAGGGAACGTTTCTATGGTCAATTGGGTGACTCAGATTTGCATAAACTCGGGCATCTGTTATCCGCCAGAGAAACATTCTATGGAATGGGGCGGGGACTCCTGGGGTGGTACAATTGTGCCAGGGGAAACGGTCACCTACGTTAACTGGAACATCGAGATACAATGGGAGGACGGCAATTCCACGAGCATCCCGGAGAACGGATTCGGGTGGAAGGTCTGGTCAGACTGCTGGTACGACAATGGGACCTGGGGCGGTGATTCGACCGATTGTCGGGAAGCGGGCTCTTCTTCAATACCAGGCTTCGTAACTCCTTTGGCTATTGTCTCCATATCCATGGCGGCATTGATGGTTTGGCGTGAGTGATAAGGACATGGGGGAAGACAAGGAGCCAGGCTTCGTTGACTTGGAGTTCTTCGAGATTGACAGCGAAACCATGCTTTCCAAAGCTCGTTCGTTCTATGAGCAGATGGATCGTCGGAGGACCACTAGGCACTTTTCCAATCGGGAGGTCCCCCGTGAATTGGTTGAACTCGCAATCAGGACAGCAAGCACCGCTCCTTCGGGAGCCCATCTCCAGCCCTGGACATTCGTGGCAATCTCGAACAAGGAGCTGAAGGCGGTGATCAGGGAGGAGGCGGAGAAGGAAGAGGCCAGGTTCTATGAGGAAAGGATACCCGAGGAGTGGGAGGAAGTACTGGCACCACTTGGTACTGATAAGGTGAAGGAACACATCACTGAAGCCCCTTGGGTAATTGTTCTGTTCAGGCACTCGAAGAGGGAGAGGGGAGACGGACTCGCACCTACTTACTACTCACAGGAGTCTTGCGGGATTGCAGCCGGACTTCTCATATCAGCGATTCACAACATGGGCCTGGCGACTCTCACCCACACCCCATCTCCGATGGGTTTCCTCCGCGAAATACTCCAGAGGCCAAAGCACGAGCACGCAATGCTCCTTCTCCCTGTCGGATACCCTGCTGAGGGAGCGAAAGTTCCCGACTTATCGAGAAAGGCATTGGAAGAGGTCTCGGTTTTCCGAGATTGATTAAGTATCGCAGAGATTCTCGATTAGACATGAAGAGTACCAGAAAGAACGCCTTGGCGATTCTAATAGCCCTACTGATGACTGTATCTGCCCTATCGGGTTGCACCGGGACTGATGACGACGTGGTCGATGAGACCTCAGATCTCGAGGACTGGAATGTTTTCCTGGCCCAGAGCTCGTCCGACCTCCCTTCATGTGATTCGGAAACCGAAGGAAGGCTCTACTACGTCTCATCTGAGTCGGGGTTCCAAGCATGCTCGACTGGCACATGGCAGTCGATCGACCTAACCGGCCCTTCGGGGGCCGACGGAGAGGCAGGCCCAGCAGGCCCGGCTGGGGCCGACGGAGAGGCAGGCCCAACAGGTCCTGCAGGCCCGGCTGGGGCCGACGGAGAGGTAGGCCCAGCAGGATCACCAGGTGAAGATGGGACGTCGTTCTCAGTCATCGGAACCGTGGATCAAACTTCGGATCTTGGAGAGATATACATCGGCGATCCAGGGGACGCTTTCATGGTGGAATCAACTGTACACATACACGTTTGGAGTGGCTCCGAGTGGATTGATCTAGGCAACATCTCAGGCCCAGAGGGACCATCCGGACCACCGGGGCCCCCAGGAGCAGATGGTGCCACGGGTCCAACGGGAGCCGATGGCGCAGATGGTGCTACAGGTCCAACGGGAGCCGATGGCGAGGATGGGGCCGATGGCGAGGATGGGGCCGATGGCGAGGATGGGGCCGATGGCTCCTTGCCCGTGATGATGGAGATGGACGTAACGGTCTCTAGCATGAAGTTCTACATCGACTCAATCATGCAAGCTGACATCACCCTCTACAGGGGTTTCACATACACATTCGACCAGTCTGCTTCCAGCAACTCAGTCCATCCACTTAGGTTGTCCACAACCAGCGATGGATCGCATGGAGGGGGAAGCCAGTATACCGATGGCGTGACGTACACAGGGAGTCAGGGTTCTAACGGCCTGCTAACATTCACAGTTCCTTTGGATGCTCCCGACACACTGTACTACTATTGCCAAAACCACGCAAACATGGGAGGGGAGATTTCGATCCAATCCCTAGGTAGCGTTTCGTGATTTCAGGCTCTGTTGTGAAGATTCTTCGGAGGGTACGGCAAACACCAATGCCACTCCCGAACCAACGATGAGAAGGCCACCCACCCAATCCGCAGGATCGAGGGTCTCCCCAAAAATTGCAAATCCGTAGAATGTCGCTACAATTACTGTGAGGTATGAGAAGGCGCTGACCCACGCAGCATTCGCCTTGTGGTATGCCATCGTTATTCCAATCTGGCCCCCACCTGCACCGACTCCCACTCCAATCAGGGAAGCGATAGTTGCGGAATCTAGTGATGGGATATCTGGGGCAGCTTGGATAATGCTTCCACAAACAGAGAAAGCCGCGAACCAGAAAACTACAGTAGCAGGAGAGTCAGTCTTCCTAAGCTCCCTGACGTACATGTATGCAAGGGCGGCGAAGAACCCCGAACCTAGTGCTAAGAGTGCATCAGGCTCTATGCTACCTATTTCGGGCGAAATAATCAGAACGATTCCAACAAATGCAGTAATGACGAGAATCGCAACTCCGGACGAGACTCTTTCTGCCAGAACCCTCCCCGAAAGCAGCGCTACGAAAAGCGGGCCTGTATACTGGAGGGTGACAGCCTGGCCTATGGGGATTCTACCAAGGGCCGTGAAGTAGAGAATCATCGCCATCAGGCCTACAGAGCATCTGAGTAACATTGTCTTCCTATCATTGATCCTCAAGCTGATTCCTCGGGTCGCTGCGAAAGCCGCAACTGCAAATGCAATCACAGCCGATCTGACCATTATTATCATCCACACATCAGCATGGTCGCTAGTCCACTTGACCAACGCATTCATGGTTCCAAAGCAAACGCTGCCGAAAATCATCCAGAGCACGGCTGCCCTCGGGGAGTCCGGCATCTCCTCCTCGGTTACGAATGAGGAAAGGTCCGGACCTTCCGTACCGGAGTAGATTTCGTCTAGGCCTCTGCCTAGTCCGCTCTTCGCCATCTTATGACAGTCCCCAACGACGTTGCAATTCGGTTGTAATTGCCTGGTAGTCCTTCCCCCCAGCACTGGAGGGGTCATGTAGGTGTATCGGGACTCCGTGACTCGGCGCCTCTGCCAATCTCACGTTCCTCCTTATTGCCGGCCTGACGACTAACTCAGGGAAGTTCTCCAAGACCTCTCCTGCCACTTGTTTGTTCAGAAGTGCCTGGGAGTGCATCGTCAGGAGGACACCATCCACGCCCAATCTATCATTCAGAAGGCTCCGAACCTCCCGAATTGTCCCGGCCAGTAGCGCCAATCCCTCCAATGCGAAGTATTCCGTCTGAACCGGAACCAGTATCCCATCGGAAGCCACCAAAGCGTTGATTGTCACAAGTCCTAGTGAGGGCGGTGTGTCGATTAGTACGAGATCATAATGAGCGAGCAAGGGTTCGAGCGCCTCCTTCATCCTCTTCTCCCTACCGAGCTGCCTCATCATCTCCTGCTCCAATCCAATCAGGCTCTTGTCCCCGACTATGATATGCAGATTATCCACTGCTGTAGCGTGTCTGGAGTCGACTGCGGTCTCTGGACTTAGAATCAGGTCTCTAGTAGTCGTCCTCACTCTGCTCTTATCGACCCCTAGTCCAGTTGCACAGTTTCCTTGTGAATCGGAGTCAATCACAAGTACTCGCAATCCCCTCAGCGCGAGTTGGGATGCTATGTTGATGACTGTGGTCGTCTTCCCAACCCCTCCCTTCTGGTTGATTACGGTGACTACCCTTGCCCTCCCTTCTGGAGTCGGTAATGAAAGGGGGAGCTCCATCGGTCCTCGTGATCTTTCCCCCCTGATCTCCTCAATCGAATCGAGAGGCTGTGCTAGGGTTTCGTCTTCCTCCTCCAAGAATTCTACGTCGATAATCAATGGAGCATCACCTACTTCTGGCAGTTCTTCGTCGCCATTGGTGGTGTTCATCCTAGGCAACGGCGCTAGGAGCCGTGTTGAACATGACGCTTGCTTGGAGGATGGAAATGCGTGTTTGCTTTAGCCGGAGGAACGGTCGATGAGATACCAGAGGACCATCTCGCCTGTCTCGGCATCCAGTGCGAGATCTAGTGACTTTTCTCTTCCGTTTTCTTCCCAATCCCTTGTTGCAGTCATGGTGACCTTGCCATCCCCAAGGTCCCCTGGTAGGAAGCTAAGGATTTCATTGTCCTCTGTTACAGAAAGCCTGTACCCGACCTCTGCTTCTGGGTTCCATGAATTTCCCGATTGAATGAATTGGGATAGGTCCGGATATCGGCCCGAGCTCAGAATCCGCTGTTCTAACAGGGACATCGTCTGGGTACTGGGTATCGAGTCTCTGTTCCATGAAATTTCGCCTCTTTCGTATGATCCAGAAGAGACGATATCGCAACCATCCGGAGAACCACGTAGAACCAGCCAGCCAGCATCATCGTCTTCATCCACCCATGACATATTCCACTCGCCTTCGCCGGTTGGTTTGGACCAAGACGCCTTCCAGATATAACCGCCAGAGTCCAGGGCCTGCGTTGCTTGGTTATTGGGATGGCTCGACTTCAGGCATGCACCGGCCTCCTCGAGGTCGAATTGCCTGATGTCAGACTCGTCCCACATTGAGTCGACCCAGTTCCTCTTAGTCGAGGTACCGGGCCTGTCTTCTCCGTCGGTAGGGCTTCCGATGTAGTCACGACCCCAGTCAATAGGGCTGCTGCCGGAGGACGAAGAGGTCCGAGAGAATGTTGTGGAAATGGCTAGTGTTCCTTCGGGGAGAATCTCATCAGAAAGGGAGCTAACTAGGAAATCGCAGTTCTTTGTCTGCAGGTCCTTGTCGAGTAGAATATCGGAAGTCTGCTTTACAGGCCACGCACTTCCACTCTTTACGTAGATTGTTATCGTAGCATGGCCATAGCATCTCCCGATTTCTTCGTGCTCCAGCGAAACCGGATAGACGAGCCCATGGGTATCGTCTCTGAACTCTTTCTTGACCTCCCAGTTCCAGTCAGAGTTCCAATTAATATCCGGGTCTGATGACCTAGCCCCTTCTTTGATGACCACATCGCCAAAGAACTCGTGGAGTTCTATCGGGGTCAAGGGGAATGACAGCGTCGGGAGAAGTGCAGCCAATCCTCCGAGCCCACCTGCGTCATAGGTCACCGCTCTGAAATTTGTTGTTACGGCGTCTACGTCTCTGAAAGAGAGGGAAGTGTGGGCTCTCTTGACCTCAGTCTTCTCTAACTCTACCCAACTGGTCGAGTCGATTGTCAACTCGTTGCCCGACATCACCCATCTGATGTTCCCACAATCTGTTTCAGCATCATCCCTCCAGGTCCTTCCTTCGAAGTCAACATCAAGATCCATGCTAATTCTCTTCTCAGCGGTTAGGAAACCATCCCTCCCTAGGCTATCTGTGGTTTCTACCGCTCCCGATTCCGGGCCATCAGTTACCTCAACAGTTCCCGTTCCATCCATTTCCATCGAGACCTCCCCGCAGGCAGGATCTAGGATGCCTCCAGATGAGTCCCTAACTATGCCGAGCATCTCCTCACCATTGATGCTGACGCTAGAATCTAATATCTGGAAGTCCATGCTCTCCCCGTATCTCAGTTTTGATACCGTGAAGCCGGAACTCCTCTGGAGGAAAATCGTAGCAGATGCACCGACGAGGATTGTTACAAGTAGGACTGCGACGACAGCCTTCCATCTATCTCCCAGAGAGGAAAGGGTTGGCATTGAGATTACCAGAGATGGTTGATCGTCCTCACCGAGGATTACCGGTTCTAGGGCAACCTTGTCTTCCTCAGGCACTGAAGCGACTACCTCTGCCTCTACTACCTCTGCCTCTACGATATCTCCGATCCTGGATAGGACCTCATCCACCTTCTCCCTGGTATCGGGGGGATCATCATCAACCACAAGAGCATCCTCATCCCAAGTTTCCTCTTCAGGAGCATCGGGGGGGACATCGACAATTCCCGCGTCTTCCAGAATCCTATCCACTAGTACCGACTTCTTGCCCGACACCAGGAGTCCTCTTTCCTTGCAAATATCCCTTAGCTTCGCTACCGTGTTCGAGGTAAGCGAATCTCGATCAATTGAATCATCATCGGGCATGCTCTGTCACTCAGTCCGGCCCTGAGGCTTTCAACCTCTCCGACTTCGTGAGCCTCCGGGAGCATTCTCCTGTGCTGACATGAGTTCCCGAGGGAAAGGGTTGAAGACGGCCTCTAGGGGCGCGAAAACCATGGAGCCTAGGCTAGTACTACTCTCGAGAGGCCCCGAGCTGTACAGCACGAGGAGGCTTGCGACGGAGGCTGAGAAATCCGGGTGGCTGGTGGACATCCTCGATCCACTGGGGCTAACCATTGTGGTAGATGAGAACGGTGGCAGGGTTTTCCACAAGGGATGGCCCGTGGAATGCGATGCCGTGCTTCCGAGGATTGGGTACTCAATCACAAGGAGGGGCGTTGCCATAGTGCGGCAATTCGAGCAATCTGGAGTAATAGTACTAAACTCGAGCAATGGAATTCTTAGGAGCAGGGACAAGCTTGTAGCATGCCAAATGATGGCCGAGGCCCGCATCCCTGTACCAATCACTGCTCACGTAGGAGCATGGGAAGACACCGATCGTGCCGTAAGAAGAGTCGGAGGCTCTCCTTGTGTGATCAAGTCCACCGAGGGAACCCATGGCTCCGGTGTATTCTTGGTTAATTCGACACAGCAGGCAAGGCAACTCGTCTTCCAGATGCTTGAGAGGGGGATGAGGCCACTGGTACAGGAATATGTCGAGGAATCTCATGGAAGCGACATCAGAGCGCTCGTGGTCGGCGGGGAGGTGGTTGCTTCGATGCGTAGGAAGGCCCATGGGAGCGAGTTCCGTTCCAACTTCCACCTCGGAGGCTCAGTTAGCAATGTAGAACTGTCCGAGGAGCAGAGGGAGATTGCTATCCGCTCCTCTGAAACACTGGGACTCGAGTTGGCCGGTGTCGACATGCTGGAATCTGACAGGGGTCCTCTGGTCTTGGAGGTCAACTCCAGCCCAGGGCTGGAAGGCATCGAAGCAGCCACCAAGGTCAATGTTGCAGCGAAGGTCGCGACGCGACTCAACAAACTGTACGAGAGCGTCTTAGTGGATTCGAGCGACGCTAAGGAGGGCCATGCATCCAACGAAAGACACTCTGAGCAGGCTTTCTGAGGATCTCGGCGAATAACTAGGTACTTTCTAACACGCCTCAAACGCTCTGGACTCGGAGAAGCATTCAAGTCTCGATACGCCTCGTTGCGTTCGTCCTTCGGGACAGGGATGCACACGCCGTTCGCGGCGGGAGGCGAGATGGGTTGACTGAACAAGGGGATAGGAAAGAGATAGCCAATCCGCCTAGCGGCAAGTATGGCAGGAGATTCGATTCGAATGAGATCGGCATCGCCGACTCGCTCCCTTCAAGGTTGAACAGACTAGCTGATCTGAAATGGCATGAATGCTGGATGCAGCAATTGCGTGCCGAGAAGAAGAGCGCACATACCATTAGGGCATACGATGTTGCTGCGAGGTCGTTCTCCATAACCCCCCTCCCCGGTGAAGGTGACTTGCTTTGGGAAGAAACTTCTTCCATTCCCGTCAGATCCTTCCACCTGTTCGTTGATCCAAACAATGGGAGGATGGATGCGTGGATGAATGGCATGGGGGAGTTGAAACCCTCCACCATCAATGCAAAAATCGCTGCTCTAACTCACCTGCTCAAGTGGCTAGGCCATACTGTTCCAGATTGGATTCAACGACCATCTAGGAGCCGCTCACTCCCAAAGACACTGGGAAGAAGGGAGCTGGCTAGACTCAGGAAAGCAGTAAGTGAATCCGAGGACCCCCTGGCCATGCCCGTTTCCACCCTGATGCTGGATACCGGACTGAGGGTCTCGGAGCTTTGCGCGCTCGACATCGATGATATCGACAAGGAGGACTTGTCCGCACTAGTGATTGGAGGTAAGGGAGAGAAGGATCGCACGGTGCTATTCACTCAATCATCTGTCGAGGTGCTAGAATCTTGGGAGCCAATCAGGGATAGAAGACTCAGAGAATCTGGGGAAGACGGGCTCAGAGCAGTTTTCGTCTCTAGCAGAGGGAGGAGGATCAACCCCCGTTCGATTCAGAAAATGATGGATAGGCTCGCAGATTCCGCTGATATCCCGAAGAGTCGCTTGAGCCCTCATACGCTGAGGCACACATTCGCAACTGGACTACTGGAGAGGGGTGCTGACCTTGTTACAATACAGAGGCTATTGGGCCATTCGAGCATAGCAACCACCAGAGTTTACCTCGAGATCGGGGATCAGACACTCAGGGAGATTTACCACAGGGCTCAGCGGAATCCCGATGTTGTCGGAGATCCTCAAGTCGGAGAAGCGGAGCCGACCCCCCCTCCCGAGTTGGTCGAGCAGAAAGTTGAGACTTCGTGACCATGAGCTAGTCCGAGAAGTTGACGTTCCAACCGTATTCGTCTAAGTGGAACCAGTTGACGATGAACTCATCGTCCTTGTATGAGAACCAGGCGCGTGTAGGAACAATGCTAGTGTAACGCTCATGTTGCACTCGTTTTATCGTATCTGTATTCTCCGAATCGAGATACCTGAAGCCCTCCCACAGCCTCCCCTTCTTGATGAGGAACTTCTGGTCAGACGGTTGCTCTTTGAAATGCATCCCCCTCCATAGAAAATACGGCCACCCATCAGGATCTTCCAAATCAGATATCTTCCCAAAAGAACCCCTCCTAGATGCCCTACTTTCCACCAGATGACTTACGATTGGGAGCTCCGATCCATCCCTCCCCAATCTCAGGATTATGTAGGCACAGGTGTGGTATGGCGAATGCGGAAAGCCATCCTTCGGTAGCATCAAGGGACGAATGGCACTGAAGTCAATCTCCTGGAAGTCTGAAGTTAGGCTGACGTATTCTTTCACGCCACCCTTCCCGCCGCCATGTAGTACCTCGATTTCCCCGAACTGACTAATCCAATCACTATCAGCCTTTATCTCGAGAATCGCATTATCCAGAGGCCAGTCCCAGAATGTCATCGACCTCTCCATCTGAACCGGCTCGCTCACTCCAGAGAGATTTGAACTCACACTCCCATCGAACGAACTACTGAGCCCGGAGTTGATTCGAGCGATGATTGGGGTCCCAGCATTCCTGACCTCAACGTCCGCTTCCAGCTGCATAGGGGATTTGAGCCTCTCACTATCAAATCCGAAAATAATGGAGAACTTGTTCGGCTTGGCGAAGAGCTCTTCGCTGGTAATCCTAAGGGCATCATAGCGCTGCCCCCTCCTCTTTGAAACAATTTCTACATTGACAAGTGGGACTTCTCCACCCTCCAGTCCAATGACCTGGGCCGTACATGCAAGATCTGGAAATCTATCCGAGAGGAAGACCTCCTCAAAGAAGAAATCCGCCACATAGGGCTCTATCTCTATCGAGTTATCACCGACGTCAACGATGCATTTTATTCGCCCTAGATTCTTAACAGAATCATCCGGCACCGCTGAATTATCCATCGGTCTCGGGTCGGGCTGTGAGCCTTGAATCTCACCTTCTGGCTGGATTCTTCTTGTTGCTCCTCTTTTCCACCGAGTCCGGTCCCTTCCACTGCCTATTCGCACCCTCCTGATACCCAGGATGACCTTCGATAGGGCAGTGCTTACCCGCTCTGCACCTACTGCAATTGTCGGACGGAGGCCTCTCGACCACCTTTTGCAGCTTCCCATACTTCCGGCGTGGCATACATTTGTTCTGTGATGGGAGGGACTTAGCGATTGTCATACGCGGAACGTTGAACCATTCGTGCTATTTGTCAGATTCATGCGAGACGAGGATGGCGGCGTATCCGAGACAGTGGGAGTTCACCCACAGCGCTCAGTCCTTTACGCCCAGGTGACCAGTTCCGATCCGAGAATGGCATTCGACGAAGAAGGGGTAATGCATCAGTTTGGAACCAGAGGGTCGTTCGGAAAGGTGTACCTAGGGGATGCAGCTAGAGCAGCACTGCGATCTCTTGGTTCCCACGATCCTCCGGTTTTCACCCGTATGCCCAGGGTCGACGAGCAGAATTGGGAACTATCCTGTGAAACGGAAGAGGTCAAGATGACTATTTCCAGTAGCCACTACTGGGGCTTCGGTCTTTTCGCCAGATGCTTCCTAAATCGGATTGTAATCGAGGGCTCCCTACCAAACAGGGCCAGATTCGCAATGGACATAGTTTCCTCGTTGGGCAGGAATCCATGGGAGCCATTTCGGGTAAAGGCGTTCGAGAGAGCCACATCAGGATTGATGGAAGATCACACCTCCAGCTGGAACGGACTGATCTCACTAGCGAGGGAGAGCATGAGTGACGATATTGCAAGGCTTCAGGACTCTGCCCATCGAATGAGAGGTGTGGATGAAGCAGGAGACACTCATCTCGATTCTGCCGATGAGGCTCTGGAACGAGCAAGAGAGGCTCTGGCTGACAAAAACGCACCCGCCGTCGAAAGAGCGCTCAGCCGAGCTTCCAGCGCGATTGTAAGAGCTGATCCTGATTCCGATTTGGGGAGTATGGAGAGAGAACTACTAGGCGATTAGAATCCCAGAGTGTCCCACATCCACTTCCAGACGTTGTTTTCCGGACTTGGCTCGTTGGCCAGGTAAACGATTATGCTGAATACTACGCAGACGAAGTAGACCGAGCCCTTGGAGATCTGAATCGCATCCTCAGATTCTTCGTCGAAGTACCTAATCAGACCTGCGGCCTGCTGAATGCCGCTGCCCTTCTTCTCCTTAGCCATCTGAGCACCGCACCTACAGTCCCTATTTCAAGTCCACGAGAGAGTAAACCTAGGGTTCCAGAGTCTCAATTAGGACACAGCCACCATCCAACTCCACGATCATGGAGGCTGCCCCCATAGCCGTTTCAAGCCCCTCGGTCATCAGAATCTCCCGCCTGTTCCCTGCGTCTGACTGGAAGACCAACCTATGGCTGAGCTTGTTCAGCACGTCCCTATCTACGACCTGCCAAGTCCACTCATTCTGGTCAACCGTCATCAGGGCCTCGATTGGCTTTAGAGGGCCTGTTGCCTTCCCAAAGTCTCGAGCCCTTTTCACCAAATCGCCCAATTTCATCTTGGTACCGATTTCATCTGTCTTTGTTGGTTCTGAGGACTCGTTTGAGATCCTCCTTCTATATCCGAATCGTGTCATGTGCATCCCTTGCGACAAATGCCGCAACGCTCGAGCGAGTCGAGAGAGGTTTAACCGTTGTTGGTACTGACTAAGCCAAGGAACCCAATATTCCGGTCGTTTTGTAATTCCAAGCCCCAACGTGCACTTGATGGAGGGGCATTCAGGCGCATGGTCGTGGAGGACAGAGAGAGGACTTGGAGGGAAGAGGCAGAAGGCAGCATCCTTCTGCGAGCCGTCTCTCACTGGCGAGAAGACCCCGAGTCATGGTTTGCTGGTTCGTACGATAGGCTTCCAGAGACCCTGCGGGTCAACCCACATAGCCCGGAAAGGGGTTGGGTCGAGTCCTGGTTGGATGAGATAGGCGCCTCTCGGATACCCTGGTTCTCTGGCCCTGGAAGCGCATGGCAGATGCCATTCGAGAGAGGCTCAGCAGATGGTGAAATCAAGAGGATAATGACCGCTCTTCACGATACAGGCAGAATCACTAGGCAGGAGGCCGTATCCATGCTGCCCGTCCTCGGTCTTGCCCCACGCCCCGGAGAGCGTATTCTGGACCTTTGCGCCTCTCCCGGTTCCAAAACAACTCAGATTTGCGAGCATCTGGGGGACTCCGGCGCAGTAGTCGCTAACGAAGTAATCAGTGGAAGGATCAACACCCTCGTTACAAATGTCCAGCGTCATGGTTCCAGAACTGCTGTAGTAGTCCAACACGATGGCCGGCATTTCCCGAAAGTCCCGGGAGAAGGTTACGATGGGGTGCTGGTAGACGTTCCATGCACTGGCTCAGGAACCACCAGGAAGAACCCGGATGTTTGGAGTAAATGGCGACCTTCCGCCGGGCGTTCCCTCCATTCGTTGCAATTCGATATCCTCAGACGTGCTATCGCAGTCACCAAGCCCGGTGGCAGAGTTGTCTACGCGACCTGCTCGCTGGACCCAGTTGAGAACGAAGCTGTTGTGGCCAGGGCGCTGGCTGAGGGGAATGTCCGCATAGTTTCCGCCAGTGACCTGCTTCCTGGAGTCCCATCCGAGGAGGGGGTTAGTGACTGGTCACGCCTGGATGACTCTGGCGAGATTTCAGAATGGGAACCTCTTGAGGAAAATTTGATGCCCCCGAAAGACGAAAAAATAATCTCCAAGCTGGGCAAATGCCTCCGTGTATGGAATGATGCTATTGGCGGCGGCGGCTTCTTCCTAGCCGTCCTTGAGAAGGCTCCTGATTCGGTTGCGGGCGCAGGGCCGATTCGGACCCCGGTACCATCTACAAGGCAGTATGATGACCCCGACTCCTTCCCCCGTCCGATTAGCCAGGAGAGGATCGCTGAACTCGAGAGCGAGTGGGGGACCTCTCCAAGCAGCATGTGGTCCAGAGGGAAGAGCCTGCTCTGGTCCACAGAAGAGGTGAGGCAGATCTGGGAATCAGACAGAACTCGAAAGAGCGGGAGGGAACTAGTCCCTGGGGAAAGGTGGAGGCCACTGAAAGTCATCCATCTCGGCCTGATAGCAGCTAGACTGCGAAAAGGTGTCCTGGATAGGGTCGTTTCCAAGGCTTCTCAGAGACTTCGTGAGGAAGTATCTGGGCCATTCATAGATGTCGAAGGCAGAGTGATCGACTACATCCTCCGAGGCCTGGAGCCTCATCGAGATACACTAGATGGCCTTGGTGACGAGGGTCGCGGTAGCCGTATCCTCGTTGACCCGGATGGGCATTGCCTCGCGGTGTGGGTGGGCAGCAGGGTAACCCCTATGGTAAGCGAGTCCGAGAAGACCGTAATGAGAGCAGTCAGAGGATTGTCAAACGACTTGCAGGAAGAGGAATGATAGGCATTATCTGCTCATACGACCATTCATTTTCGTATTTGACTAGCATATGTTCATGAGCCGCGCAAGCAGAACGTGATGCCCCGGTGGCAGTATGGACGACGTGGACAGGAGGATACTGAGAGTTCTGGAGGCCGATGCTAGGACATCTCTCAGGAAAATTGCAGAGGAAGTCGGAGTCGCACTGGGGACGGTCAGCAATCGAGTAAGGAGACTTGAGAGGCTCGGAGTCATCAGAGGATACACCGTTCTGCTCGATCCAGACAAGGCCGGATGGGGATTGAGCGTGGTTATCGGACTGAGGATAGAGAAGGGGAGACTGATAGAAATCCAAGAGAAGATTGCCAAGGACAACAGGGTATACGGGGTATACGACGTCACGGGAGACTACGACTCCATGGTTCTCGCCAGAGCTAGGGACAGGGACGACTTGGACGACCTCACCAAGAGCGTGATGAGCATCTCGGGCATTGAGCGATCATTCACCCACCTCGTTCTGAACTCTGTCAAGGAAATGCCTCCCTCAATTCCAGAATGACGCCTCATTCCAAATCAGAAACCAGGCGCTGAACCAATGGCCTCAGTGACGGCACATACGCCAGTAGGGACTCAACCGTCCTCCCCTCCGGCTTCATTGCTTTCAGGAGAGTCTTTCTGAGCCTCTCGTCAACGGGTGAATCCATTGCCATCAGACGTTCTCTGAGATCCGACTGTATCCTCCCCCCAGTTCTATCCCAGTCCATCAGAAGGATGACCGAAGGACCACCGTCCAGGGTTCGACCGATGCAGTACTGCGAGTGCAAGTACGCTATCATCCTGGGTCGATCCCATCCTCTGTTAACCTTCTCTATCGGTCCGGTGAATCCCAATTGTCTGAGTGCATCCTCGTCCCGGTTGCCTTCCACTACAACGGGGATCCCAGACCCTCCTCGGTCAACTTCCCTGTTTCTGATGAGTGCTTCTGCAATCGCTCTCGAAGCCTTCTCGAACCTAACTAATCTGTCTGCAGGGCCATCCAAACTAGACCTCTTCGATTCCCAATCTGGAAGTCTGAATTCATCGGACACCTATAATCCTCAATGAACCCATTAGTAGCATTTTTCCCCACTCTTCTCAATGTCACAATTGACTAGAATGTTGGGGCCTCACACAGATGACTCACCCGCGACCCTTATGAGTCGAAATTACTCGCGCAAGTCTAGAGATAGCCATGTCCGTCATGACCCCCATCTTCGAAGGCCTGTGGGACCACTACATTATGTGGTCCGTAGTAGTAGGTACAATCGCCTTCGGGTGGCTCTATCACCACTCGTTCTGGTTTACCTCGAAGGATGGGGAGAAGATACCAAATGTGGATGGAATCGAGGTCGGGGTTTTCCCCAAGCACTACGACGACATGCGGCTCGAAGTCGCTTGGACCATCCTCCCTTTCTTGCTGATAGTGTGGCTGACTTACTACTCGTGGGAGCCCTTGGATGCAATGTGGACATCAGCGGATGGCGGAGTGCACGGTTACGAATGCGATTACGATGACCCGGAATACACAGGATCGAACAACGAAATGGACTCGAGCGGAATAATCTCGTCTGACTGCTACCACGTCATTGAGATCACAGGACAGCAATGGTTCTGGAGCTTCGACTGCCTTGAGTTGGACGTCAGCCTCTGCGATACCGGTACCGAGACTATGGAGGTTTACGGTAGTGTCCCGGTACTGGGTCTGAAGAAGGGCGAGACGTATTTCGCAGTCATGGAATCGATTGACGTCACACACGCCCCTTGGTTCCAGCACTTGGGCACAAAGGAAGACACCGTGCCCGGGCAGCAGACAACCCTTTGGCTTCCAATTTCTGATTCCATGACCGAGGAGTCAATGATTCTATGCGCGGAGTATTGCGGAGATGCCCATTCGATAATGGCTGCAAAGCTGGTGACTCACAACTGAGGTTCAAAATATGGTGAGAAATAGGACAAAGGGGGCAATAGCAACTCTAGTGGTAATAGCCGCCATGCTCGCATTGCCGTCCGCACAGTCCCTACCTGGTGGAATATCCGGGGTACAACAATCGGGGTGCAACTGTCACGGCGCAGTCCCTTCGGCTTCAGTGGTTGCTTCGATAGATGGCCTTCCAGATAGCTACAACTACTCCGAAGAGTATGAGATAACTGTATCATTCCAGGGCGGCCCAAGCCAGGAAGGCAATGTGAACCAGGGCGGATTCCACCTGTGGGCTAGCGAAGGAAGCCTTTCCGTGAAAGATGCGACCGCACAACTGTACAACGAGAATGAAGTCGGGCACACGGATGCGGGTAACGACCAGATGTCATGGGTCGTCACTTGGACCGCACCTGCTACAGACAGGAACGTAGATTTCGTCCTGCATGTCAACTCAGTCAACGGTAACGCAGACGGAGCAGGAGGAGGGACTTCTGGGGATATGTGGAGCAAGGTCACAGTTTCCCTGGGCGGGCCGATAGAGGTCTTGGAGGCAGCCGACCCATTCGTCGTTCTCGGGGTTCTGATCATCGTCTCCGCTTCTCTCCTGGCCATCACCCTCGCATACGTCTTCTACAGAAAGGATCCCGATGCCTTCGACTGGGACAACTTCGCACCGTGGCTCGCTGACTGGCTGACTAGCACCGATCACAAGAAGATAGGCACGCTGTACTTCGTCGCAGGTTTGTTCTTCCTCGGGGTTGGCGGAATCATGGCCATGATTATCCGGATACAACTCGCTGTCCCAGGGAACGACTTCCTAACGCAGGAGCAGTACAACCAGTTCTTCACACTCCACGGTACGACCATGATATTCCTAGCTGCGATGCCTATGATCAACGGATTCGCGAACTGGATGATCCCACTGCAGCTCGGGGCAGCCGACTTGGCCCTTCCAAGAATCAATGCGATGTCATTCTGGTTGCAGCCCTTTGCGGCCCTGCTCATCTTCACCGGAGTTTTCTCCGGGCATGGGGCAGATACTGGTTGGACTGGATACGCGCCCTACTCGGTCAGCGAGGGGGCCCACTACGGAACGACCATGTGGGCCGCCGGCCAGATAATGCTGGTGGCATCCTCTACGCTCACAGGAATCAACTTCCTTACCACGATGGCCGTGATGAGGGCACCTGGGATGGGCTGGATGCAGATGCCGCTGTTCAGCTGGTCAATACTAGTGGCCAACGTGATGCTGTTCCTCTCAATACCTGCCTTCGGCGTGGGCTTGATCCAGGTGTACCTCGACCGAGTGGTGGGGACCGCGTTCTACGACATAGCTGCAGGAGGCGACCCACTGCTGTGGAGCCACCTATTCTGGTACTTCGGGCACCCAGAGGTATACGTCGTAATTGTCCCGTCATTCGGCATCATATCTGAGGTCATAGCAACCAGTTCCAGGAGGTCGGTATTCGGTTACCGGTCGATGGTTTACGCCCTCGCTGGAATTGGCATTGTAGCCTTCATCGTTTATGGGCACCACATGTTCACCAGCGGGATGAGCCCGACACTGAGGTTCGTCACCATGCTGACAACCATGCTGGTCGCCGTGCCAACGGGGATCAAGATTTTCAACTGGCTGATGACAATGCACGGAGGTTCCCTAGTCTACAGGACCCACACACTCTGGGCACTAGGCTTCCTTGTGACGTTCACATTGGGGGGAATCTCTGGGATGTTCTTCCCTTCGATAGCGATGGACACCCACCTACATGAGTCGTACTTCGTGGTGGCTCACTTCCACTACGTACTGGTCGGGGGCACCGTCTTCGGATTCTTCGCCGGGATATACTACTGGTGGCCCAAGGCCACAGGAAAGATGCTCAGCGAGAAGCTCGGCGTCCTACACTTCCTGACCGCATTCGTCTCCTACAACGCCCTTTTCTGGCCTATGCACCGCCTAGGGGTATGGGGGATGACACGCAGGCACCACACCTACTTCGTGACTACCGAGGAAGCCCTTGGGTCCCTGCCCATGGAAGCGGCCGGATGGAACATGTTCATCACCGTCTCTGGGTTCCTCTTCTTCTTCTCCAACTTCATCCTAGTGTTCAACATGATCGCATCCTCGATCAGGGGCGAGGACGCCCCCGACGACCCATGGGGCGGGTGGTCATTCGAGTGGATGACAACATCACCCCCGCCGGCTCACACTCTCTACAAGCTGGATGACGGCTCCTGGGGGCTTCCGACCCTGAAAGACGCGAACGAGCACATCGCGAACGAGCCCGGCTTGCTATCCGCCTGGTTCCAGAGGCTGATGGTCAGCGATGACGAGACAGAGGAGGTGTCACATTGAGCGATGACCACCACCCCAGCGCATGGGGCCCTCACGACTGGGGACACGGTGCCCCTCACAACTCATGGGCCCCGTTCATACTGAGCTTGGGCGTGGCGATATTCCTATTCACCCTGGCAGGAGCTTTCAAGTTCGGAGAGTTCCAAGGATGGGGCAACGTACCTTTGATCTTCGTCGGACTTGGCGTAACCGGGTTCAGCCTGCTAGTCTGGTGGAGGCAGGACATGAGCTTCGGAGTGAACGGGGAGGTCTTCGAACCCAAGTCGGCCGGGACACCGTTCCAGAACATCGACATCAGGAAAGTAGCGATGTGGATGTTCCTGATGTCCGAGATGATGGTATTCACCTCCTTGTTCAGCACCTACATGAGGTACAGGTTCGGGATCCCCAACTGCCAGAC
>CETI01246131.1_pt1 | contig 25962 bp, 24 predicted proteins | sample 361441 | NCBI WGS metagenome assembly CETI01 (sample SAMEA2622478, study PRJEB7988) | marine metagenome | biome: marine biome (ENVO:00000447); feature: deep chlorophyll maximum layer (ENVO:xxxxxxxx); material: "saline water (ENVO:00002010), including plankton (ENVO:xxxxxxxx)" | depth 90 m | reverse complement strand
TGCCTTAGCAAGTGTTGCCTTGGGAGCTTGCTTGATTGAAAAGCATTTTACACTTGATAAAAATGGAAATGGCCCAGATGATAGTTTTTCGATGGAACCAAAAGATTTAGAAGATTTGGTAGTTTCATCAAAAATAGCACATTCAGCCCTAGGTAAAGTTGACTATGGATTAAAATCAAGTGAAGTAGGAAATATTAAGTTTAGAAGATCATTATATTTTATAAAACCATTAAAAGCAGGAGACGTAATCACTGAGGATGCAGTGAAAAGCATAAGACCAGGATATGGAATACCACCAAAAAAGATTAATGAAGTAGTGGGATCAACATTAAAATATGACGTTGACTTTGGTTATCCTGTGCTTGAAGAATCTTACAGATAATAATGTATAAAGTTCTAATTGTGGGGTGTGGAAAAATTGCTGGATCATTGGATTACGAAAGCGATAAAAATGAACCCTATACTCATGCCAAGGCTTATAAGCAAAATAAAAATTATAAACTTGTTGCATGTATAGATCCTGATGAAGAAAAAAGGAGATATTTTAAGGATTTCTGGGGCTTTGAAGAAGGATTTTCGAGTATAAATGAAGCAATCCTTTCAGGTATAAATTTCGACATCATAAGCATTTGTTCTCCTACTGAAAGTCATCTAGATTGTCTTGAGCAGTGCATTGATTTACGACCAACTCTAGTTTTTTGTGAAAAACCACTGTGTACATCTTCAAAAAAAGCAGAAATCATATTAGATAAATATCATGAAAATAATATAAAAATACTTTTAAATTTTAGTAGAAGATTTGATAAATCAATTAGAGGTTTAAAAAAAGATATCGATAATAGAAAGTATGGAGAGTTAAGAGCAGTTTCTGGTATTTATAACAAAGGTTTAATAAATAATGGCTCACATCTAATTGATTGCCTTTTATTTTTATTTGATGATATCAAGATTGAATGGGTTGGAAGGCCAAAGACTGATTACCATAGAGATGATCCATCTTTACCGCTCACATTAAGTTGTAAAAAAAATGTACCAATTTCAATATTGAATGCAGATTCTAATGATTACTCAATATTTGAATTAGATCTAATCTTTTCAAAGAAAAGAATAAGAATAACTGAAGGCGGAATGAATTGGTTATTTCAGGATGTCCGGGATGATAAAAATTTCAGTGGATACAAAACTCTTGGAAAACCTTATGAAAGAACTGGAGGTTACAAAGATGTTTTTACAAATTCACTCGAATTGATTGATGATATTATAAGAGGTAAAAAGAAAAATCTATTTTCAAAAAAGATAATATTAAAAACAATTATAATTCTTGAAAAGATTTCACAAAAGTTAAAATAAAAGAGTAATATTTTTTTTGGTAACAAATTATGGATAAACTTGCGATATTTGGTGGCGAACCAGTAATAAAGAATAAATTTAAAAAATATAACCCTATTGGTCAAGAAGAGCTTGATGCAGCAAAAGATGTAATTGATAGTGGGGTTTTATCTCAATATCTGGGTGCTTGGCATGAAGACTTTTACGGGGGTCCAAAAGTAAGAGAGTTCGAAGATGAAATTAAAAATTTTTTTGATGTAAAACATGCTATCACAGTGAACTCTTGGACATCAGGACTTGTGGCTGCAATTGGAGCAATCGGAATTTCTCCTGGAGAAGAAGTTATTACGACTCCATGGACCATGAGTGCTACTGCTTCATCAATCTTACATTGGAATGGAATACCTGTTTTTGCTGATATTGATAAAGAAACTTTCAATTTGGATATCAGTTCCATTGAAAAAAATATAACACCACAAACAAAAGCAATCATGGTAGTGGATATTTTTGGTATGTCATCAAATATGGATGAGATTAATGCATTGGGGCAAAAATATAATCTTAAGGTGATCTCTGACACAGCTCAGGCTCCTGGAGCAAGATATAAAGATAAATTTGCTGGAACATTGGCAGATATCGGAGGATTTAGCCTTAATTATCACAAACATATCCACACTGGTGAGGGCGGTATATTGGTAACTAACAATGATGACTTTGCTGAGAGAATGCAATTAATAAGAAATCATGCTGAAGTCGTCGTCAAAGATAAAGGTGTGAAAAGAATAGATAATATGGTCGGTCATAACTTCCGCTTAGGAGAAATAGAATGTGCTATTGGAGTTGAGCAACTGAAAAAACTACCAGAAATAGTTAAAGAGCGACAGCAACTAGCAGCAGCTTTGACAAAAGAACTCTCAGGTCTTGAAAACATTTTGACTCCTTTCGTACCAGAAGATCGTGATCATGTCTTTTATGTATATCCTCTAATTCTAGAAGTTGAAAAAATAGGCTTATCAAGAGAAAGAATATGTGATGCTCTTGAGGCTGAAGGTTTATCATTAATGAGGCAATATCAAAACATACATTTATTGCCTATTTATCAAGAAAAAGTTGCTTTTGGTAAATCAGGATTTCCTTGGACATCAGAGTATTGCAAAAGAAATATTGATTATAGTAAGGGCATTTGTCCGAATGCTGAGGAGCTTAATGATAAAAGCTTTATTGGAATTGGAATGTGTGTTTATGATCTTTCGCTAGAAGATATTAAACTAATAGGTATGGCATTCAAAAAGGTATGGAAAAATTTAGATTCTCTTAAAGGATTAAATTAAAATGGATACAAATCCTAAAAAAATTATAGGTATTCTATCAACACTTCAAGCCCCACTTCTTTCTCAAAACTTAAAAGAGATTGTAAAAAAGAAATCCACAGAGGTTTTTTTAATTCTAGATTTGAAAGGCTTAAAATCTGAAGACTTGGATCGTTGGAATGAGCGAACAAATGGATTTTTTGAAGATTCCACAATTTCTTTAGGAAGTTTAATTAATCATAGAATAAAAATTTATTTTGTTGATGATCATAATGACCCGGATTGCATATCTCTCATAAAATTTTTAAAAACAGATCTTTTAATTAATTGTGGAACTCCAAGAAAGCTCTCTAAAAACTTCTTATTGAAGTCTGGATGCGATATCTTAAATGTACATCCTGGTATTTTGCCAAATTATAGGGGCTCTAGTTGTGTTGAATGGGCTATTTTAAACGATGATCCAATTGGAAATACCGCACATTATATGGTGGAAGAGTATGATGCAGGACCAATAATAGATTCAGAGGCATATAATTTTAAGAAAAATTCATCATATTCTGATATTCGTAATAAGGTTTATTTAGAGTCGATAAAGTTAATGTCTAAATCAATAGATAAAATTTTTGTTGAAAATCTCTCTAGGGAAAATATGCAAAATCAACAAGAGACTTATCCTGTATATCCTCCAATATCTGATAAAGAAATGGTTAATGTAATGGAAATAATCAAAGAAAATAAACATAAAAGCATTATCTTATAATCTTAAAAACTGCCTAACTATGAAAACAGAAGATATAGAAAAACTGCTCCCAAAAAATATTTCTATTTCCTGTCATGATGCGGGAGCTTCAAACATAATAATTAACTGGTTTAAGGTTCACTCAGATTATAATTTAAAGCTACATTTAGATGGACCAGCGAAAAAACAATGGCACAAATCTTTGCCAGAAGCTAAAACTTATGATTTTGAAAGTTTTTTAAATGACTCTGAATTATTAATTTCTGGAACTGGTTGGGAGAGTAATCTTGAGCATAATGCTAGAAAAAAAGCATCTCAAGCAAATATTTATTCTGTTGCAGTAATTGATCACTGGGTAAATTACAAACTGAGGTTTGAAAGAGATCAACAGACTATTTTGCCAAATGAGATATGGGTCACTGATAAATATGCATTTGACTTAGCCAAAAAAACATTTCCAGAGATACAAATAAGACTTTTACCAAATTATTATCTAGAAGATATTACAAAGAAAATTAAATATTTGGATTCAAATAAAGAAAAGAATAAACAAGATACAAACATTTTATATGCACTAGAGCCAATAAGAGATTCATGGAATAGCGAAAATAATGAGCTTGGAGAATTCCAAGCTCTAGACTTCTTCATTTCAAATATTTGCTCTATTTCAAAATCCTCTAAAACAAATATTAGACTTAGACTGCATCCAAGTGAGTCAGCCAGCAAGTATAATCAATGGGTAGAAAAACAAAAACTTGATATTGAGATTTCTAGAAATACTGATTTAGCCTCAGATATCTCTTGGGCTGATATTGTTCTTGGATGTCAGACATATGTTTTAATAATTGCATCTGAGGCTAATAAAAAAGTTATTTCATCATTACCAAAACATGCACCAGATTTTGAGCTTCCCTATAAAGGAATTTTGGAGCTAAGAAAGATATTATGAGGCACTTATTTTGAAATATTGTTCTGAATGCTTACAACCAGATACTAGACCAAATACTTATTTTTCAGATGAAGGTATATGTCCAGCATGTGATTATTTTTCAGAGTATAAAAAAGTTAACTGGGAAGAACGTAATAAGACTTTATTAGACTTAGCTGACCAATATAGGAATCCCTCTGCACAGTATGACTGTATTATAGGTGTCAGTGGTGGTAAAGATAGCACTAGACAGGCGATGTGGGTTCGTGATTATTTAAAGCTTAGACCATTATTAGTTTGTTTGTCTTATCCGCCTCATCAATTGACTTATATTGGCGCAGATAACATATCGAAGCTTATTGAACTTGGTTTTGATGTTATACAGTCATGCCCAGCTCCAATTACTTGGAAAAATTTAATGCGCTCAGCTTTTGATATATATGTAAATTGGTGTAAAGCAACTGAGTTAGCATTATTTGCAGCTGTCCCAAGATTAGCTATTGATTATAAAATTCCTTTAATTTTATGGGGCGAAAATCCAGGTCTCCAACTAGGCGATTTAGGAACTCTTGGTAAAACTGGTTTTGATGGAAATAATCTCAGAAATATGAATACCCTTGATGGAGGAGGTTTGGATTGGATGCTAAATGAGGGATTTAAAGAAAAAGATTTAATTCCTTTTAAATATCCCACTAAAAAAGAATTTAAGGAAAATAATATTCAAGTTGTATATTTGGGCTGGTTTTTAGGAGACTGGTCTTTGCTGAATAATGGGACTATTTCATCACTTTATGGATTAAATATAAGACAAGATATTGCTCAGAATACTGGTGATTTATATGGAGTATCATCACTTGATGAAGACTGGGTTACTTTAAATCAAATGATTAAATACTATAAATATGGGTTTGGAAGAGCCTCTGATTATGTTAATGAAATGATAAGGTTGGGGACAATCACAAGAGATGAAGGAATAAGACTTGTAAAGAAATATGATGGCAAATGCTCAGAAAAGTATATTAAATCTTTCTGTGAATATATTGAAATAAGTCCAAAATATTTCTGGGAAAAAGTTCATTCTGTAACAAATAAAGAATTATTTGATATAAAAAATAATAAAATTATTCCAAAATTTAAAGTTGGGTCTAAAGATGCTTTATGAATAATCTTGAAAGAAAAAAAGTATGTATTTTAGATTATGGAGTTGGAAATATAACTTCACTTAAAAATTCATTAGAAAGAATGGGGTACCTTGTCTCTGTAAGTGATAAAGCAAAGGACCTTGAAATAGAGGAAGTAATATTCCTTCCCGGCGTTGGATCTTTTCCATATGCAATGGATAATTTAAAGGAGTTGGAGCTTGATAAATTTCTTTTAGGTTGTTTCGGCAAAAAAAATATAAAAATAATAGGAATTTGTCTCGGAATGCAAATTCTTTTTGATTTTTCTGAAGAGGGGAATAGAGAAGGCCTTAAAATAATTCCAGGAAAAGTAAAAAAGTTTAAGAATAATGAATGTCATGTTGGATGGAACATTGTTACACCTAAAAATAATAAATCTTTGCAACAGAAAGCAGGGTTTTATTTTAACCATTCATTTTATGTTGAATGTTTACCAAAATATATTCAAGGAATATCAAAATATCAAGATAATTTTGCAACCATGGTAAAGTCTAAGAATTTCTACGGATTTCAGTTTCACCCAGAAAAAAGCCAAAATGCAGGTATACACATATTAAAAAATATTATTGGAGATTAAATTTGTTAAAAAGACTTATTGGAGTTATTACGGTTCGCGATAATTGGGCTGTTCAATCTATAGGGTATAAAAAATATTTACCTCTAGGTCGACCTGAAGTAATAGCAGAAAATTTTGATCGATGGCAATTGGATGAAATTTTAATTGTTGATATTACCAGATCAAAACATAACAAAGGCCCAAATTTTAAAATGCTAGAAAAAATAGCAACAAAGAAAATCATGACTCCGCTTTGCTATACTGGAGGCATAAGAGGCAAGTATGATGCAATTAATCTTATTAGTTGTGGTGCCGACAGACTTGGTATTGATAGCCTTTTCAGACATAATCAAGATGAAGCTCATTCAATATCTGATGCTATTGGGAGACAGGCAGTTGTAAGAGTCCAACCAGTCAAGTTCGAAAAATCTGATGTATTCACTTACGATTATTTATCAAAGACAAATGTAAAAAAATTGAAATTAGATGAATTAGAAAAAACATCTGAATTCTTTAGTGAGTTAATGATTGTCGATACAAAAAATGAGGGGTCCTTTAAAAGCTTTAATAAAAAAATATTAAATCCATTTAAAGGTAAAAATATTCAGGTAATTTGTTTTGGTGGAATAACATCAAAAAAACAGATAAAAGATCTTTTTGACTATAAAGAAGTTTCAGCAGTGGCGATTGGAAATTCTCTGAGCTATCGAGAGATCCCAAGTAAAAAACTTTTAGATCAAACGGAAGTCGATATCGTAAGACAAACTGATTTTGGTCTCGTTACAAAAGGAGCGAGAGAATGGTAGAGTGCAAGAGATGTTTATATACATCAGATCATCCACTTGGTATAACATTTAATGATGATGGTATATGCTCTGGTTGCTTAATTCATGAGGAAAAAGATTCTTTAGACTGGGATTCAAGATTAAATGACTTAAAAAAACTGATATCTCAATATAGATCATCAAAATCTAAATATGATTGTATAGTTCCTGTCTCTGGCTCAAGAGATAGCTATTTTATCCTTCATACAGTTATCAACACTTTAAAATTAAAGCCTTTAGTTGTTTCTTATAATAAATACTTTAATACCAATATTGGAATTGAGAATTTAGCAAATTTAAGAATAAAATTTAATGTTGATTTTCAAATTAAGAATGTCAATCCCAATACTGTAAAAAAAATAACAAGAAAATCTCTATATCAATTTGGGAATCCTTATTGGCATTGCATTGCAGGTGAAACAGTCTTTCCTGTTCAAACTGCAGTAATGATGAAAATACCTCTGATTATTTGGGGAGCTCATCAGGGTCTTGAACAAACTGGAATGTTTTCTCATCTCCATAATGTTGAGATGTCTAGAAGATATAGAAAAGATCATGATTTATTTGGCCATGATACAGATAACTTTATTACAGATTTTGATGATCTAGATGATGAGGATATGCTTAATTATAAGTATCCTGCATTTTCTGATATTGAATCAGTTGGTGTAAGAGGAATTTATCTAGGAAATTTTATTCGGTGGGATACCTATGCGCAGCACAAAAAGATGGTCGAAATGTATGGGTATAAAGGTGCAAAATTTTCCCGAACCTTTGATGCATATGACAATGCGGATTCATTTGTATATTCTGATCTGCATGATATCTTAAAATTATATAAACATGGTTACTCAAAAGTTACTGACCAAGCTTGCCGAGAAATAAGATTTGGAAGGATTTCAAAAAAAAATGCCGTGAAGATTGTAAATTTTTATGAAAGACAAATGCCAAATTTCATTGATCTATTTTCTGATTGGTTAGGCACAAATAATCATAGTCTTCAGTTCGCCCTTAATAGACATAGAAATGAAAAATATTGGAATCAAATAAGTCCTGATAAATGGATCTTCAAGAAATCTATAGCTAATCAAGAGATTCCAAATTTAAGGAAATTGACTTATCCCAATTCAAAAGAACTTCAAAATGGAGATGAAAAGAATTCTTATATTACTATTGGCAAAGGCGTGAATTGGCCAAAAAAATACAAAAGAAAACAACCTGAATGGGTATAATTGTATTAATTTAAGAAAACAAAAGGATAAAAAATGAAATTTAATAGTGACCAAGAGAAATTTTGGGCTGAAGACTACAACGAAGAATATATTAAAAAGAATTCAAACTTTGACCATAAAAAAGGCTCTGAAGGATGGCAAAAAATGCTTTCCAGTATATCTCCTAACAATTTAAATAAATATCTAGAGTGTGGATGCAATATAGGAAGGAATTTAGAGCAAATTAAAATGCTTTATCCAAACCTTTTGCCCTCAGTAATTGATGTAAATGGCGCTGCATTAGATTATGTTAGAAAAAAATATAATCCTGAAAAAGTTTTTCATGGAGGCATTATAGATTGTGACTTTGACAATAATTCTTTTGATCTGGTTTTCACACAAGGAGTTTTAATACATATTAATCCTGAGCAATTACTGCCAACCATGAAGAAGATGTTTGAATTATCGTCAAGATATATTTTAATGGGAGAATATTTTAATAGAACTCCAACTTCAATCACTTATCAGGGTGAAGAGGAAAAACTATTTAAACGTGACTTTGGCAAGCTATTCATTGAAAATTTTGATGTAACCCTTGTAGATTATGGTTTCTTGTGGGGTCATATATATGATCTCGCTGGTCATGATGATATTACATGGTGGATGTTTGAAAAAAATAAATCATAAACCCATAAAAAGTTAATATTTTGCTAAAGTTTATTTTTATTAACTCTTTTAATTTTGAAAAATTTGAATACCTTTGCTTAGGTATTAATAAAAAAATTAACAATACCAACCTTGCTCCAGCTAAAAATAATTATTTATATGGATTTTTAAGGGTTTCTAAATATATTTTTTTTAGTTATTCAGGTATTAGGCCAGAGACTTTCTCAACTGACTTACACTTAAGCCTTCCATATTTCAAAAATGAATATCCTGAAAGTTTGTATGGAAATAAAGTTAAGACAATTGATTTATTTACGATAAACTTTTTTAAAAAATTAAAGCTTAGCTTAAAATTATTAATCTTTATTTTATATATCTTAATAAAAAATATTAAAATTCATTCATCGGTCTTTAGTTCAATATTTATCGGTTATGTTTATTTTGAAAGAATTAAATCAAGATCTGAAAAAAAGATTCATTTTTATGGCTATTCTTATGTTGCAGATGTAATGGCATTATGCTTTTTCTTAAAAGAAAGTAGAGACAAAACAATTATCTTCCATGAGACTGTTAATTTTCTTGACAATACCAACTCGATAGAAGCTGATGAAATAGTTTTTAATCACAAAGTCACAAGAGATTATGCAAAAAAAAATCAAAAACTTTATTTAGCTAATAAATATTCATTTCATTATCCCTCAAATGAGTTGATTAATATTAGTAAGATAAAATCAATTGGATATTATTCTGAGGGGTATTATCAAAGAGAATATTCATTTGTAAGAAAAGATGATATCGATGGCGGAAGATTTATTGAAGTTAAACTTCTTGAGTATCTAAAAAATTTCGCAAATGCCAATAAAAATATTTCAATTACAATTTATCCTCACTATCATAGAGACATAGAAAATATTGATTCTGCAAAAAAGTTCTATGGTGATCTCCTATCTGAAGAGAATGTTTATCTGAATCCACCATCAAAGAAATCATCAGATACATTCAGTAAAATTGACTTAGGAATTGTAATTAGATCTAATATTTTTTGGGATAGGTTGTTTGAAGGACACAATACAATTATGATTTCACCTTCTTTAGATTCTAAAATTTTAAATGAAGATTTTTTTAAAAACGTAAAATTTGATATCAATAACCTTGAAGAATTTGATAAAAACTTTAAAAAGCTTTTTTACTAGTCAAAGTAAATATACTTAGTATGTGTAAAAAAATATTGCAAATTTAGTAGAATAAAAATGTATAAAAATGAATAAAAATAATGATTTCAGAGCTTCTACACTATTCCCTGTTTTTGATGCAATTGGTGTAATAAATCAAATTAATTTTTTATCGTATTGGAAATTTAAGAATAAATTAGAAAATGTTTCTATGTCTCTTAGTCTTTTTGACAGTGATGGCGTCTTACTAAATACAAAAGAAATTGAAATATTAGGGAACCCAAGAACATATGAAATCAACTTAAACTCATTAATTAAAACGGGTAATAAAGATAATAAACCGGGATTTAATAATTATGTTGAAGTTGAAGTTTTCTTTGAAAAAGAGCCGTTTATTAAATATCCAGCTCTTGTTTTATCTATCAAAGATGAATCTCACTCAAGTGTAGTTCATTCATGTCTAAGAAATTTTAATCCTAACGAAAATATAAATGAAAATGTCGTCAAACCTGATCAAACAGGATTTGATATCTATCTTAGAGAAGATATTGAAAACTATTTAATTTTTATAGGTGGAGAGATTCAAGAAGAATATAAATTAGGAATTGAAATATTTAATTCAAAGAATTCTTCTATAGGATATAAAAGTTTTGAACTACAAAATAATTCTAATAAAAAATTATTCAATATAAATCTGAGTAACATAATCGAAGAGTTACCTTCAAATAATTCTGGATCTTATAAAGTAATAATTCGTCATGACATTCAAGATATATTCCCAAGATTTTATGTCGGCAACTATTCAAATAATTCTATACCAACCTTAACTCATACTTTCTTCGATGAGAATAATTTTGATGAAGAATTAAAAATATCAAATAATATTGATATAAATAAGCTTGCAGCTTCTTTTATGTTCCCTCTTTTTGATACTTCAAAATTTATAACGTCTATATCTTCATATATGGCAAATAAGGCCTGGTCTGGGAAAGCACATCTTAAAGCATTTGATAAAAAAGGAGTTCTCCTTAAAGAAGTTGTCTTTGATAATAAAGAATTCACCAAATTTCAAAAAATAAATAAGACAAATATAAATAGTTTTATTGATACAAATGAGCTAGGTATTGACGAAGTGTTTTGTAAATGTGAATTATATTCTTTGCAATTCCCTGCAAGATTTAAGCTTGGTTTAAATATCGGATATTTGAATCAAGAAGCAAATGGCACAAACATATGTTTCTCTCCTCCAATTTATTCCAAAAATATGGAGGATAAACCAATAAGTTCATCATGGGCGCCTATTGGAGGATTGTCTAACTTTGAGGTTTACTTTCATAACGTAAGTATGCTGAATAAAAATGAACATAACGATTTGCAAGTTTTTGTATTTTCAAATGATGGAAAAAAACTAATCATTGACTATGAATTGAAACCTGATTCAACAATTATACTGTCTACATTTAGGAATAAGAGCATAAGAGATTTTTTAAAAGGTAGTCTCGGTTATGTTTTCTTTAAATCTACAAATCCTTTTTTCAGTTCATGGTATCTATCAGTTGGAAATAAAGGAATTGGTGGGGATCACTCATTTTAATGCCCCAAAATAAAAACTAACTTTTATTTACACTGTAAAACATATTTTTACCTCAACTATCAATGAATCGATCTTTTACTAAATCTTATAAATTTCTTCGGTACAGCATCTTTAGCGATTACTCGAAAAATATCTTTTCTTTTTTAATCTATAAAGTTATGAATACAATCAATGCATATAATTACTTCAAAGCAAATTAAGATGAAGCTTTAAAAACTGAAGAGAATCTTAATAAAATAATAGAAAAAAGATTTAAAAGAAACTTTCATAATATAATTAGGACCCAAGCTAATGCTATTAAATTCTTATGAGAAATGAATTATTGCGTGAAGAAATTCTAGATTTTCAGATAGTTTGCGATCCTGTATCTGAAATAGTCAAGAATTCTTTAGCAAGTAATACAATCACTATTGTAAATACTTTAAATGCTCACTCTTATATTGTCCAAAAGACAAATAATGAATTTAAAGAAGCTTTAAAAAGAAGCAATTTTCTCATTCCTGATGGAAGTGGAATAGTCTTAGCCACAAAAATCTTAGAGAAAAAGAGTATAAAAAAAGTTTCTGGTTTCGATTTGTTTGTTGAAACTCTGTCACAGATTAATATCTCTAAAGGAAGTATCTTTCTATTAGGCTCTTCAGAAGAGGTATTATTTAAAATGAAGAAAAGAATGTCTCGTGAATATCCAAATATTAGCTGTGACTATTTATCTCCACCCTTTAAATCAAGTTTTTCAAAACAAGATATTGATATTTTTGTTAGGGCTATTAAAGATTTTTCACCAGATGTTATTTTTGTTGGTTTAACAGCGCCAAAACAAGAAATTTTAATAGATAAAATATATAGTAATTTTGATAAAGGTTTAATATCTGGAGTTGGAGCAGTTTTCGATTTTTATGCCAGGACAATTAAAAGACCAAATAAGCTTTTAATTATGCTCCACCTTGAGTGGCTTGGAAGATTTATGCAGAATCCTAAAAAAATGTTTAGCAGAGTATTTATTACAATACCCTTATTTATTCTAGAAATAGTAAAAATTAAGATTAGTGAAAAATAAATATATATCTTTGATCACAAAAACTCTTTCTAATAATATTTTTAAGACTTTTTCATTGTATACATTTGCTAACGCTCTGGTTGCAGCTTCAATGTTCTTATTAATTCCATTTATGACTAGAAAGCTTGACATTGAGAGTCTAGGATATGTCTTCTTGTTTCAATCATTTCTTGCAGTTTTTTTTATTATTGTTGGGCTAGGTAGTCAATCCATAATTCAGACAATGTTTCACAAATCTCAATCTAAATTTGGTTCATATGTCTCATCGGCAATTATGAATTCATTTTTAGTTTGGTTGTTTCTTTCAATATTTATCTACTTCAATACAAGCTTATTTAAATTCTTATTTCTAGAATTCCACCATGTAGTATTTATTGCAGTCTTTTTTAGTTTTTTTTATTTCATACAGAATCTTGTGCAAAGTATTATGCAGACAATGGAAATGCCTAAAAACTATTTTTTACTTGCAGTCACATATGCAATGTTGATATTTTTTGTCACCATAATTTATTTATATCTTATCCAGCCAATTTGGTATGCAAGAATATGGGGAATTGGTATTGGCATTCTAGTATCACTTTTATTAAGCATCTACTTTTTGAATAGAATAAACCTTACGTTTCCATCAGTAAGCAAAATGTGGGAACTGCTATCAGTAGGTAGCTTCGTTATTATTCATTCATTCGCAATGTTACTGATTAATCAAACAGATAGATTGCTAATTGGGAGCTTACTTGATCCAAGTCAAGTTGGTATTTTTGGGGTTCCAGCTCAACTAGCAAGCTCAATCAGTGTTATAGGAAGTGGAATATCAATGGCCTTTGCCCCAATGTTATATAAAGCCCTTTCGAAAAAAAATAACGATTCTTATCGTATGGCCTTAGATGTCAGGAATAAAGCAATAGTAGCTTTATTTATAATAACTTTATTTATAGTTATTGGAATTTTCTTTTTAAGTGACCTCATACTAGGCCAAGAATTTCCATTTAATTTCGAGGTTTTCCTTATCTTGATTTCAGCATATCTATTGTTTGGTTTTTATCATTTTTTTTCATCATATTTTTATTTTTTTAAGAAAACAAAGATGCTTTCTTTGCTTACTTTTTCAATTGCTATCTTAAATATTGTATTTTCATATTTATTAATACCATTGCTGGGAATAAAAGGTGCTGCTATCGGAACACTGCTCGCATACATATTAGGCTTGTTTGTTGCTATAATTTGCTCAAAAATTATATTAAAAAAATTTGACTTCAAATCATGAACAAAATAAAGAATATTAGTTGTGTTGTTGACGAAGTTAGGGCCCAAGGTTTCTCAATTATTCCAAACTTTTGGGATGAAAAGAAATGTTCAGACGGAAGGTCAGAAATAGATAAAATAATCTCTAAATATCCAACTGCCATTTCCAAAAATTCTTCTGATAATAGAATTTTTGCTATTGAGCATTTTTCTCAGATTTTTAGAGATGAATTTATTAACCGGAACTATGTTAATGAAATTATGAAATCTCTTTATTCATCTAAAACTATATATGGAACATTGTTGGGACAAAGAGTTGAGGGCACCCCTGGCAATAGCGGTTCTGGAGGATCTTGGCATAGAGACTCTCTTAAGAAACAATTTAAAGCTTTCCTCTTTATTTCAGATGTTGATGATAAATCAGGACCTTTTCAGTTTTTCCCTAAATCAAATTATTATTTGAATAAGTTTATTGCTTGCTTATCAAGAGGAAGAAGATGGAATAATTTGGATTATGCAAACGAAAACGAACTCACTCGAGCAAAAATAGACATATCCAATCAGTTTTCTGTAACATGCCAAGAAGGTACTTTATTAGTTGCTGATACCTCGACGATTCACCGAGGCAAGCCTGGTCTTGAAAAAGATCGATATTCTGTAACATATTATTCCTTCAAACATGATATCCCTGATCACATAAATGAGATTGTGAATAGAAATAAAAATATTGCTTCAGCGTTCTAAAATTCTAAAGAAAAGTGAAAGAAGTTAATAATTTAATTTTAGGTGGAGGTATATCAGGTATCTCTGCATCCTACCACATTGGACATGAGCATTGCCTCATCTTAGAAAAAGAATCTCATTCTTTAGGAATTCTTAAATCTGAGGATTTTAATGGCTTTACTTGGGATCTTGGACCACATGTATCATTTACGAAACATAACTATGTAAAAAATCTTTTTTCAAAGAATGTTAGCGAAGAATTCTTTGAACATGCAGTCTTTCCTAAAAGCTATTATAAGAACATATGGATTAATCATCCTGTGCAGTCTAATTTATATCAGCTTCCAGAAGATATAAAGAAAAAATGTATCGATTCTTTTTTACAGGAAAGAGATAAAGATAAAAAAGTTGATCAAATCTCAAATTATAGTGAATGGTTAGATTTTTCCCTTGGCAAAGAAATTTCTTCTAGATTTGTTGCTCCTTACACAAGAAAATACTGGACTGTTGACCCTAGAGATCTCTCAACTGATTGGATTGGGCCTAGGATGCATGTTCCTAAGAAAGAAGAATTTCTTAAAAATGCTGAAGAAAAGAACACCAAAAGTACTCATTACATTACTAAAGTTAGATACCCAAAGCAGGGTGGGTATGAATCTTTTGTTAAGCCAATGACAAAAAATGCTAATATTTTAATCAATCATGAAATAGCTAGTATAAATTTAAAAGATAAGATAGTTAGGTGCAAGAATAATAAAATATTTACTTATAAGAATCTTATTTCAAGTATACCGCTCCCTATTTTTATAAAGTTATCTGAGAATTTAAGAAATGAAACTTATGAGGCTGCAAAGAAATTAAATTGCAGCAAACTTCTACTAGTAAATGTAGAAATTCCACACCCTTCTAAAAGTGATGCCCATTGGCTTTATGTCTATGATGAAAAGATGTATACCACTAGAGTGACTTTAATGGAAAACTTGTCCCACAATAATTGTCCTAAGGGAAAATCTGGAGCCCAGGTTGAGGTTTATTTTTCTGAAAAAAATCCTCCGAAAGAAAACTATGATGCAATTTCTAAGAAAGTTTTAAAAGAGCTCTATCAGATAGGTTTGATTGAGGACCATGTATCTATTGAAGATGTTAAATACCATAATGTATTCTTAGAATATGCAAACATAATATTTGATCATGAAAGAAAGCAATCCCTTGATATCATTTTTAAAGACCTTTCAAAATTTGGTTATAAGAGAAATGATATAGAGCTCAATCCAACTACAGATTGGTCTGATGAAATTCCTGCAAAAGGATCTCTAAATTTGATTGGAAGATTTGGAGAATGGAAATACTTCTGGAGCGATGATTGCGTCATGGCTGGGAAAACATATAAGGGATATTCAAGTTGAGTATTAAGAAAAATAAAGTCATGGTGATCGGAGCAGGTTATGTTGGCCTTTCAATTTCTGTTATGTTGGCACAAAGAAATGAGTTAACTATAGTTGATATAGACCAAGAAAAAATTAGTCTAATTAATAATAGAAAATCTCCAATTAAAGATGATGGGATTTCAGATTTATTGCTTAATGAAGAATTATCTATTAAAGGCATTATTCCCGGGAACGAAAACTTCGAATCATTTGATTTTGTCATTTTAGCTACCCCAACTGATTTCAATGAAGTAACTAAAACTTTTGATACATCTGTGCTTGAAGAGATAATTGAAAAGATCCTTAAAACAAGCTTCAAAGGATTAATTGTAATAAAATCAACTATTCCAATAGGTTTTACGAAGAGAATATCAAAAAAATATGATACAGATAAAATATCATTTTCTCCCGAATTCCTGAGAGAAGGTTCAGCACTTTTAGATAACCAGAATCCGTCAAGAATTATAATTGGGGGCCCCAATAAAAATAAGAATCAAGAATTTATGGAGATGATTAAAGATTCAATTTCTTCAGAAAACTCACCGCCCTGTTTCTATATGAAAGCAGACGAAGCAGAAGCAGTTAAATTATTTTCAAACTCTTTTTTAGCTATGAGAGTTTCTTTCTTTAATGAGTTAGATTCATTTTCTATGGAAAATAAGTTAAATACACATGAAATAATTCAAGGCGTTTCTTGCGATCCAAGAATTGGGAATCATTACAATAATCCCTCTTTTGGCTATGGTGGATACTGCTTACCAAAAGATACAAAACAACTACTTTCAAGCTTTGGAGATGTTCCGCAAAATATATTTTCATCAATAATTGCATCAAATCAAACCAGAAAGGAGCTCATAGTTAACTCAATTCTAGAGAGAAACATAAGAAGAATCGGGGTTTACAGACTTAACATGAAACAAAATTCAGATAATTTTAGGGAATCAGCAACATTAGATATATTAGATATGCTAAAAGATAGGGTAGCATCGATAGTAATTTATGAACCTTTAATTAAAGAATCAACATTTAAAGAATACGCTATCATAAAAGATATCGAAATATTTAAAGAAAAAGCAGACTTGATTATCACAAATAGATTTAATATTGATTTGGAAGATGTTAAGTGGAAGGTTTTTACAAGAGATATTTTTAATAAAGATTAATGATAAAAATAATAAATAAAAATAAATTAGAGCCTTACCTTTTTTTCTATAAACTTTTAGACGAGGCTAATAATCAAAAACAAGATCCAATAAATGCTATTTGTATAAGTTCTTTTAATAAGAATGACAATGAAGTTAACTCTAGATTGGTTAATCTGAGATACTTGGATGACGAAAAATGGACATTTTTTAGTAATTATAAAAGCCAAAAGGCAGAAGATTTTATTGATCATCAACAGATCTCAGCTTTATTGTTTTGGCCTATAACTAATGTACAGATTAGGATGAAAGCTAAAATAAGCATATCACCTGATGAGGTTTCAGATAAACATTTCAGAGAAAGATCTATTAGTAAAAATATATTAGCAATAAGTTCAAAGCAATCTCAAAAAATATCGAGTTATGACGATGTAGTAGAAAAGTATATGGAAATACAGGAGAGTAATTTAGATAAAACCAAAAGACCAAAATATTGGGGAGGATATACATTCAAGCCATTCTATTTTGAATTTTGGGAAGGCCACAATTCAAGGCTAAACAAAAGATTAATTTTTGAAAGTAACGAAAATAATTGGATCAAGTATTATCTTCAACCTTGAAATGCATGCTTTTTTTTGACAATTTTTTATTATACAATTCACGAACAATGATACTCGCTGTTAATTTAATTTCATATTTTAGCTCATCATTCATATAAAATTAGGTCATTCCCATAGCTTCAAATAGAAAAAATACTAACCTCATAAATGACAAGATCAAAGCATCAGAAGTTATGCTCATAGGTGTTGATGGAGAAAAATTAGGATTAATAGATAAAAATGAAGCATTAGGTAAAGCTAAGTCTATGTCGCTTGATTTAGTTCAAGTTTCGCCAAAAGATTCATTACCAGTTGTTTGTAAACTCTTAGACTATGGTAAATATCTATTTGAAAGAAAGAAAAATGCATCAACCTCCAAACAAAAAACTAAAAAAGCTGGAATGAAAGAGATTAAATTTAGACCTTCAACTGACACTGGTGATTACAACATAAAATTAAAAAAGATTAAAAGCTTTATTCTTGACGGAGATAAGACTAAAATATGCGTCCGATTTAGAGGAAGAGAAATTTTAAATAGTAATTTAGGATTAGAATTACTAAGTCGTGTGAAGGATGATCTCTCTGATATTGCGCAAGTGGATCAAGAATCGTCCTTAGAGGGAAGGCAGCTTTTAATGGTATTAGCTCCTAAAAAGAAAAATAGTTAAACATTATGGGATACAAGTTAAAAAAACATTCTGGTGCATCAAAGCGTTTTAAGAAATCCTCTACTTCATTAAAATCTAGAAGTGCACATAGGAATCATATTCTTTCCAAGCAGTCTACTAAAAGAAAGAGACATAATAGGACTATGAAGAAATTATCAGGATCCACATTAAAGGTAGCAAAAAGTTTATTAAATTAATTATGGCAAGAGTAACAAAAGCATTAGCAGCATCCAAAAAACATAAGAAGGTCCTTAAAGCAACAAAGGGACACTATGGAGCAAGAAGCAGATTGTACAAAACTGCTAAGCAATCGAATATAAAAGCTCTTCAATACTCCTTCAGAGACAGAAAGGCCAGAAAAAGAAGATTTAGAAATCTGTGGATATCAAGAATTAATTCTGGAGCTCGCAATCTTGGTGTTTCATATTCCGTATTAATCAACTCTTTAAAAAATAAGAACATGCTACTAAACAGGAAAATACTTTCTGAAATAGCTATAAATGATAAGGATACTTTTGAAAAAATTGTTAAGTTAGCAATAAGCTAATGTCGTCGCCTGAAGAAAAATATTCTCTAGATATTCAAGACCATAAAGGCTGCATCCATCCAATATCATCAACCTTAATATCTATTATCTCTGTATTGGAATCATATGGCTTTAATCATATATCTGGCCCAGAGATTGAGAGTGAAGAATTTAATTTTGATATGCTAAATATAGCTGAAACCCATCCAGCAAGGCAAATGCATGACACCTTTTATGTAAATAAAAAAAGTAACCTTTTAAGGACTCATACTTCTCCAGTTCAAATAAGAGGAATGCTAAATAACAAACCTCCAATGGCAATAATTTCTGGAGGAAAAGTTTATAGGAAAGATGATGATTCAACCCATCTTCCTATGTTCCATCAAATAGAGGGCATTTATGTTGATAAAGATGTTACTTTTACCCAATTAAAAGACCTTATTTACAGCATTACAAATTCAATTTTTGGTGATGATATTAAACTAAGATTCAGGCCTTCATATTTCCCATTTACTGAACCATCAGCAGAGGTGGACATTCTTTTTTCTAAGAGTAATAAATGGCTTGAGATTTTGGGATGCGGTATTGTCAATCCAAAAGTCTTGGAGAATTGTAATATTGATTCTTCAAATTATAGTGGTTTTGCTTTTGGCCTTGGTGTTGAGAGAATAGCGATGCTCAAATATGGAATTACTGATATAAGAGAATTTTATAAATCAAATTTAGATTTTCTTAAGCAGTTCTAAGAATGAAGATCAGTACCAAACATTTATTTAGATTCTTTAATCAAGAAGTAAGTCTCGAAGAGTTATCCAATAGATTAATGCAGCTTGGTCATGAAAACGAAGTTGATGGCGATATTATTGATCTTGAAATAACGCCTAATCGAGGAGATTGTCTCTCGCTTTATGGAATTTCACGAGAGCTTAAGAATTTTTACGATATCAGCACAAATCTTGAGATTTTTGAGTCCCATATAGAGAAATTAGAATTTGACTTTGTCAATCAAGCAGAGGGTAAGTGTGAAAGAATATCCTTTCTTGAATTAGAGGTTGAGAACTTGCCAACCAAATATAAACCATATTTAGAAAGTTACTTTAGCGACTTAGATGTTAAAAAAAATAATTTTTTTACAGATATATCAAATTATATTTCCTATGAACTTGGCCAACCCACTCATTGCTATGATTCAGATAAACTTGGAACAAAGCTTATCCTTGAAGAACTTAAAGATCAATCTACTTTCACAACACTCTCTAATAAAGAAATAACTCTAAGCCCAAAGGATTTAGTTTTCTCAAACGGGACTGAGATTTTAAATTTGGCTGGTATCATGGGAGGCATATCTTCATCTTGTAATACCAATACCAAAAAGGTTTTAATAGAATGCGCATATTTTCATCCACCTGCAATAATTGGAAAATCTATTAAATATGATCTTAATTCGGATGCTGCATATAAATTTGAAAGAGGTGTAGATCCTTTAATGCTAGAAACGACATTAAGGCGTTTTATTTATATTGTTGCAGATCACGTTAAAATTAAAAACCTTAAAATTAGTAATAACATTTTTAGAGATCATGATAAAAAATTTGTAACTAATAATAAATCTAAAATTGAAAAGATTATTGGCATAGATTTGGATGATCTTAGTTTCAAAAATATACTTTCAAACTTAGGTTTTCAAATATCAGAAAAAATCTTGGTACCATCTTTTAGACATGACATAGAAAACCTTAATGATATCGCTGAGGAGCTTTCGAGAGTAATTGGATATGATAATTTGCCATTGAAGAATTTTACTATTCCATTTGATGCAGAAATTTCAAGAAAATATGAAGATAGCATCAAATTATTTCTAGCAAGTGAAGGATTTTATGAAATTATTAACTATCCTTTTGTTTCTAATAAAAATAATTCTTCCATCAAAATTGATAATCCGATAGATTCAAACAAACCTTTTATGAGAACTTCATTAAAGCAATCGCTATTAAATAATCTTGAATACAATGAAAGAAGGCAAAAAGACTCTATTAAATTATTTGAAGTTTCAAACTTATATGAAGGAAAAGACCCAATCAAGATTAAAAAAAGGTTAGGAATAGTTGTTACTGGAAGGATTGGTCATAATTTTAAAGATTTTAATAATTTTATGGATAGCAGATATCTTGAAAATATAATTAAAAAGGTCTCCATGGGAAGTATTGAGGTTGAAGAAATCCCAAGAACTTTGATAGATTCAAAAAATAAAACAAAAATATTCTATTTAGAAATTGATTTTAATGACCTTAACAAAGATATAAGAAATCCAGAAAATGACATTTTTATAAATTTTAATTCAATTAAATATGAGGAGATATCAGATTTCCCACTTATAAATAGAGATTTATCTTTTTTGATAAAAAAACAATCATCATTAAATGAGCTTATAGAAAATATAGAATCATTTGAACATGATTTAATCAAAGAAAGATTCCTTTTTGATTTATATGATGACCTAAATTCTAAAACCTTAAAGATTGGATATAGATTCGTTTTTCAATCAAAAGAAAAGACGCTTACTGACTCAGAGGTAGATAAAGTTATGAGTGATATAGTAGAATCAACTTTAATGCTTAAAGGAGTTGAGATACCAGGGTTGAAATAGTTATTATGAAGATCAAAGAAAGCTTTATATTATTTTTTCTAGCAATTAGTTGGAATAATCTCCATTCTCAAGAGTTTGATCCCAATTTTCTAGCAAGTCTTCCTGAAGATGTAAGACAAGACTTAATTAACCAATCACAAGAACGTCAAGAATCCTTTTCAGAACAATTTAAAAGACCATCTTCTTTCATTCAAAAGCCACAAAATGCATCACAAAGGTTTGGTATGAATATCTTCTCCATGATGCAAACTACACTAATGCCAATAAATGAGCCAAATTTTGATGCAAACTATGTTCTTGATTTTGGTGACGTCATAGAGCTTCAACTTATTGGCCAGCTAACTTCAAACATTAGTTTACCAATTAAAAGAGATGGCTCAGTTAACATTCCCGAAATTGGTAAAGTTATTATTGCTGGAATGTCCCTAGAAGAAGCTACTAAGCTTATAAAGTCCAAAATAGATGCTGCATACATCGGAGTAGAATCTTTTGTTACCCTAACTGAGATTAGAAATATTCAGATCATTGTGTCAGGAAATGTATTTAATCCTGGCTTGTATACACTGAATGGTAATTCAAATATGTTTCATGCTTTATCTGTTTCAGGAGGACCATCTGAGGACGGATCTTTCAGAAATATTAATTTAATCAGGGGCGATAAGATTATTGAAACTCTAGACTTATATGACATTTTCATTTTTGGAAAATCGTCTTTTGGTAAAAAACTTAAATCTGGGGATGTAATCTTTGTTAATCCATCATTAGGTATCAATGGTATTTTTGGTGGAATTAAACGAAGTGGTTATTATGAAATTAAAGAAGACGAGAGTTTAGAAGACCTAATTTATTTTGCTAATGGCTTTTCTCCGGATTCAGATAAGAATGTAATATTCAAAGAAGAAATAATAGATGGCAAAGTTTCAAATACGAAAATTGAGTACAAAAATTTAAGATATGAACAATTAAGTGATGGCGAAAATATCTTCGTGAGGCAATATCCTATTAAAAAGGTCACAATATCAGGTGCAGTAAAAAATCCCGGTACATATGGAATAAATGATGGTGATGGAATCTTAGAACTTGTATCTAGAGCTGGAGGCTATTCAAACAATGCTTATGAATTTGGTGGTATTTTGGAAAATAGCGCTGCACTTAGTGCCAATTTATTTGCAAGGGATCAGCTTTATCGATCTTTATTATCTTCCATTATAGATAATACACAAATGCAGCCGTCTGCAATGGAAAGTCTTGGAATAATTCTTTCAGAGATAAAAAATGCAGAGGTAACTGGCAGGGTGGTTACGGAATTTTCAATTGATAAGCTTGAACAAAACCCATCAAAAAATACTATCCTTCATGATGGCGATACTCTCTTCATACCTGAAAAGATTACCCATCTATATATATTTGGGCAGGTCTCAAATCAGGGGTCTTCAAATTATGTAGAGGGCAAGGATGTTGATTTTTATATTAATCAGCAAGGAGGCTTACTTGAATCAGCAGATTTAAATAATATTTTTGTTATACACCCAAATGGGACCTCTCAGGCCATAAAAAAACCTAGGAATGTTTTTGCTGGTAAATCTTCAAAAATTGCTTTGTACCCTGGATCAATAATTTTTATTCCTAAGGAATATGATAACGTCTTTTTATCACAATCAGTTCAAGCATACTCATCAATTTTAGGAAATATTGGGGTAACTCTGGCCTCACTATCAGTACTAAAAGATTAATTTAGAATGTTCCAAGCCTCAAAGAAACTTTATTTGAGTCTAATTTTTATTATATCCATAGAGGCCAACTCAGATAGCTTCAATTTTAATTCATATAACAATCACGGCTCAATTGGCTTAATAAATACTCCTTCTGCAAGATTCTATGATGAATCTGTATTTGGCATAACAGTATTGGATGGAGAGCCAGACAATAAATTAACAATGACCGCTAATCCATTTGATTGGCTTGAAGCATCATTTTTTTATACTGATATTCCAAATAGAGAACAATGCAGAACTAATTCTGAAAATAAAGAATTTTGTCAGGGCTACAAGGATAAAGGCTTCAACTTAAAAATTAGACTGAAGCAGGAAGGAAAGCTTCCAGCTATAGCTATAGGAATTAATGATATCGGTGGGACAGGTCTTTATGGTTCAGAGTATATCGTCGCGAGTTATGGAATCAATAAAATTGACCTTAGTCTTGGTCTTGGCTGGGGGACACTTAATGGCGCAGACAATCGTCTTAAAAATCCTTTTTCTTATTTAGGTGATAGCTTTAATAACAGACCAGACGAGAAAATAGGTTATGTTTATGATAATAAAGGAGGGAATTTTCAAGCTGGACGGTACTTCTCAGGAGAGGATATTTCTCCTTTTTTTGGCATTTCATATGTGCTTGCAGACAAAGTGCTTCTAAAGGCAGAATATGATTCCACTGTTACCCCAGGAGAGGTTGGGTACAAAGTTAGAGAAAAAGACTACTCAGTTGGCCTTGAATTTAATATTACTGATAATCTGGTTGTTGGGATTTCATCTGAAAGAGGAAGCTATACATCATTAAAATTTATTTATAAAAATAATCCAACAGTAACAAAACCAAAATATAAGTATAAGAAATCTGACGAGGTCTTTGGACTAGATAAATTAACTAAGCTTAGAAAGAATATTCAAAATAATGGGATTGGTGTTAATAAGATTTTTGAAACAGAGAATGCAATTGGCATTGAGCTTACTCAGTTTACCCATCCAAATTTAAATATAATTGAAGAAATAATACATACAGCCTCTTCTGATGCTGGAGTAACTAAAGAAATTAAAAAAGATTTAAGAATTGCTGACCTTAAAGTAGTCAATGAATTTGATGAAGAATTTATTAATGCAGCAAGCCTTGTTTATGAAAGAAAGGCTGGAAAAAAGTTTTTTACAAATACAAGGCTAACATTTAGACCATTTCTTGCTTCCAGAGAGGCTTTCTTCAAAGGCTCTCTGCTTTTAGAAAATGATAGCGAAATAATTATCAAGGATAATCTATTTTTTTCAACAAACCTAAAATATTCCCTTGTTGATAATTTTGAAGATTTAACCATTCCACCTGTTAATACTTATCCTGCTCAAGTAAGGTCTGATGTCAAAGATTATTTAAGAAACTATCAAGACGGTATCTTTATTGGCAGAGCGCAATTTGACTATCATATAACCCCAAAGAGAAATCATTATTTAATGGCATCTGCTGGTATTTTTGAGGAAATGTTTTTGGGTGCAGGTTTTGAATATCTTTTTTATAAAGCCGACAATAATTATGCAGCTGGATTTGAAATATTTAATGTCAAAAAAAGAGATTATAAAATGAGATTTGGCACACTAGATTATGAAAACACAGTAGGTTCAGTTAATTTTTATTATAGAAACTATAATACTATTCCTTTTGATGCAAAGATCTCCTATGGTGAATACCTTGCTGGAGATGTTGGGACATCAATCGAACTATCAAGAAGTTTTGATAATGGTGTTATGTTTGGAATTTTTGCTTCAAATACTAATGTCAGTGCTGATCAGTTCGGGGAAGGCTCCTTTGACAAAGGTATTTTTTTTAATATTCCTATTTTTGGGAATTTAGTAGGCTACTCGTGGAGACCTCTTACAAAAGATCCTGGTCAGAAATTGATAAGAAAGCACACGCTCTATGATTTATTAGTTAAATTTAAACCTATCAACTAAAAAAAATAAAAAATTATTTAGGTTATGTGTAAATTTAACTCACATATTATTGTGCACCAACCAAAAAAAATGCATAATTATCTCTTTAGAGGTATAAAAATGAATAAAAGCTTTAAATCAACTCTGCTGTCTTTAATTTTGGTACTGCCGTTTATTGCAATACCAGCTGCTTCTTCTGATGGAATAACAGAAGAAAGAATCCAAGAGATTACAAAAAGACTTGAACCATATTCACCAGACGAGCTTTTAGAGAGAAGAGAATTTCTAATAAATGCACTTCAAGAAGAAGATTCTGACTCAGAGGAAGGATCAGCCACATCAAGAACAAGCATGCTTTTAGAGCTATCAATTGTAGAACAGCTGCTTATTGCTCTTGGTATTTTAATGATAGATGATATAACAAGTGGTACTTCTGATCCACAAGATCCAACACCTCCAGGTCCACCTCCCGATACTACTCCGCCTGTCATAACCGTTTTAGGTGCTAATCCGGTTACTATTGAGCTTGGTGACACATACGTAGATGCTGGAGCTGAGGCAGATGGTGGTGAGACAGTTACAACAGATTTAGGCGGCCTCGATACAAATGTTGCCGGAACATATACAATTACATATTCAGCTACTGATGCAGCTGGTAATACTGGAACAGCAACGAGAACTGTTAATGTTGTTGATACTGTTGCTCCTGTATTTACTTCAGCCTCA
>CETI01028411.1_pt1 | contig 26041 bp, 28 predicted proteins | sample 361441 | NCBI WGS metagenome assembly CETI01 (sample SAMEA2622478, study PRJEB7988) | marine metagenome | biome: marine biome (ENVO:00000447); feature: deep chlorophyll maximum layer (ENVO:xxxxxxxx); material: "saline water (ENVO:00002010), including plankton (ENVO:xxxxxxxx)" | depth 90 m | reverse complement strand
GTGCCGGACGGTGAATTTCCCATCTTTCGTCGATGTCAAGTGTACTCGGATCAACATCAAGTGGTTCGCCGATAACATTCCAAACATGACCTAGAGTTACATCACCTACTGGGACTTGAATACCAGCTCCTGTGTTGCGGACGGTGGTTCCTCTAGTAAGTCCATCGGTTGGTTTGAGAGATATAGCACGGACCCTGCTATCCCCGATCTGTTGGGCAACCTCTGCAAGAACTGTGATTGTCTCACCATCTACAATAAGGTCAAACGATAACGCTGAATTAATTTCTGGCAAAGAGTCCTCTGGAAACTCAACGTCGATAACTGGTCCGGCTATTGAAACTACCTTTCCATCTTTAGTTGTTGTGTTTGATTCTGTTACTGTCATTTCTGCTCCTAGGCAAATATATCTATTATCGTTAAACCGTTATTTGTGTATCGTTATCATGTTCAGTAGTTTCTTCGCTACTTCCATCTCCGAGTGCTTCCGCACCACCTACTATCTCCATGATTTCTGTGGTGATCGCATCTTGGCGAGCTCTATTCAAGGCTCTGCTTAGTTTCGTAATGAGTTCCTCAGCATTGTCGGTAGCTGACTTCATTGCTCGTTGTCGGTTAGCATGCTCGGATGCTGATGCATCAAGGAGCGCCGAATACAGTCGAGATTCAACATATCGAGGAAGGAGAGCAGATAAAACTCCTTCAGGTGAGGGCTCAAATTCGAAGAGTGCACGAGAATCAGCATCCCCTCCTCCTTCGGAGGCCACAGTTTGCATTGACTCCAGCGGCAAGAACTTTCGTACCGCTACACGTTGAGTTCCCATTGACACGAATTCTTGATAGGCAAGGATCACTTGATCAACCGCTTCCGAGACGAAAAGATCCCTTACTTTTGTAGCGATAACTCTTGCATCTTCGTATGAAGGCGTATCCGTCATTCCGGAAAAGGAAGCTTCTACTTCATAATTGCGAAAACGGAAGTAGTCGGCGGCTTTTTTACCTACGAGCACAAGTTTGTAGTCTTTTCCTTCGGTTTGAGCCGCCATGATTTCCTTTTCGGCAGCTCTTATCACAGATGAGTTATATGCCCCAGCGAGGCCTCGGTCGGAAGTTATGACAACAAAACCGATTGAAGATACATTCTCAGAGGATCTCAATAGAGGGTCATCAATGCCTACCCCTCCTGCTGCAAGATCTTCAATTACCCCAGTCATTTTTGTAGAGTATGGACGAGCAGCGTTTGCTCTGGTCATTGCTTTGACTACACGGGTAGCAGCAATGAGTTCCATTGCGCGTGTAATTTGCTTCGTTGACTGGACCGAATTGATCCGTCTACGGAGTATCCGCTCTTGACCACCCGGCATGTGTTAGCCCTCGCTATCCTGTCCCCGAGCTATATCAGTCTCCGGGAGAGTTGTGTCTGAGTCAACCATTTCAGTATCTGCATCAGGCTGCTCTTGCGCTTCAACAGAAATACCAGACGAACCATCTGAAGTTTCAAAGTTTTCAGCATATGAAGTAACTATTGAATTTAGAGCATCTTCATCAACTGTGCCGCTTGAAACTATCTCGGATAACAAGCCTGAATGCTGAGATCTGACTAAGTCCAGAAGGCCCTCTTCAAATCTGCTGACATCTTCAACAGGAATATTGTCAAGGTATCCTTGGGTACCTGCAAATAGGGAAACAACTTGCTCTTCCACTTTCATGGGCGAATTGATCCCTTGCTTGAGAAGTTCAGTAAGCCTGTATCCCCTATCAAGTTGTGCTTGGGAAACCGCATCGAGATCTGAACCAAAAGCAGCAAACGATTCTAACTCACGGAATTGTTGCAAATCAGATTTTAACGTACCTACTGCAGTCTTCATTGCTTTGATCTGAGCAGCCGAACCAACTCGAGAAACGGAGATACCTACATCAACTGCAGGACGTACACCAGATTTGAACAAGTCGTCTTGAAGGAAGATTTGACCATCTGTAATTGAAATAACATTTGTAGGGATATAGGCGGATACATCGCCTGCCTTGGTTTCAATTACCGGAAGCGCAGTGAGACTCCCTGCGCCTAAATCGTCACTCAATTTCGCAGCACGTTCAAGAAGTCGGCTGTGTAGATAGAAGACGTCCCCAGGGTAAGCTTCGCGTCCCGGAGGCCGACGAAGCAATAAAGCCATCTGCCTATAGGCCTCAGCTTGCTTAGAAAGATCATCATAAACTACTAGTGCGTGCTCACCGTTATCCATCCAATGTTGACCAACTGCACAACCTGCATAAGGTGCTAAATATTTGAAGGGAGCTGGGTCTGACGCAGGAGCAACAACAACTACCGTGTATTCCAGTGCGCCAAATTCTTCAAGAGTAGCTACTGTCTGTGCAACTGTTGATGCCTTTTGACCGATCGCAACATAGATGCATTTCACTCCCAGTCCTCTTTGATTGATTATCGTGTCAATCGCAATGGTAGTTTTTCCAGTTTTCCTATCTCCAATGATTAACTCTCGTTGGCCTCTCCCGACTGGGATCAATGAGTCAATAGCTTTGATACCAGTTTGCATAGGCTCATGAACAGGCTTCCTACCAATAATACCTGGAGCCTGAACTTCCATGCGTCTGGACTGAGCTCCGGTTATTGCGCCTTTCCCATCTATGGGATCACCAAGAGCATTTACCACTCTTCCGAGCATTGCATCACCGACTGGCATTGAGAGAATATCGCCTGTTGAACGCACGGGCTGACCTTCTTCAATTTCTGTGGATTCGCCAAGAATAACAGCTCCAATGGTGTCCTCATCTAGGTTTAATGCCAAACCAACGATGCCACCTTCAAACTGCAGCATCTCGTTAACAGCTGCATCAGGTAAACCTGATACTCTGGCGATGCCATCCCCTACTTCAACAACTCGACCAACTTGGCCAGAAGCCAAAGAAGGTTCAAAGCCATCTAAGTTCTTTCTTATTGCTGTTGCAATATCTTGTGTATTTATCGTGAGCTCTGCCATATCTAAAACGCCTCTCGAAGCTGCTTAAGTCTTGTTCTGACTGTTCCATCAATTACTTCATCTTCGATCTGCACAAGCAGACCTCCCATTACTGACTCGTCAATAATGACTTTCATTTCTACATCCTTACCTGTTGCAGACTTGAGTGCAGCCGCCAGCCTTTGCTGTTGGTCTGAAGATAGATCAACTACTGAGTAAACCTCAGCAACAGCTTTATCTCGTGATTCTGCTCCCAAACCAACTACCTTGTCAGCGATAGCTTTGATATCGCCTCCCATACCCGCTGCTACGATCATAGATACGAGCGCTACAGTGGTTTGAGTTGCTTGCCCGTCAAGAAGGTCTTCCACTATTTGCTGTCTTCGCGTTGAAGGAATGGAAGCATCACTGAGCGTGGACTTTAACTCCTCAGAGGACTGGAGCACTTGCGAGAATCGGTATATCTCATCTTCTACCTGTTCTGCGTTACTTTCCGCTGAAGCTACAGCCAATATTGCTCGGGCATAACTCTGTATCTTTTCGTCTGACATCAGTTCCTCATGCTCCTAATTAGAACCTACTTGGTTGATGTAATTTTCGATCAGGCGTGCCTGAGCTTCCGCATCAAGATTTGCCTCAACGACTCTTTCCGCTGCGCCGACAACTATTTCGGATACTTCACTTTGAAGATCTCCCATTGCTCTCTCTCTTGCTGAGTCAATATCTGCTGCAGCTTGCTCTTTCATTTCAGCAATTTCAGCTTCGGCTCTTTGCTGAAGATCTGAACGTAGAACTTCTGCTTGTTGTCGAGCCTCCTCAATCACTGCGGCCGCTGCTGTTTTAGCGTCTGCAAGTTCAGCCTCATATTGAGATTTGACTGCCTGCGCTTCGGATTTAGCCCTATCAGCTTCATCCAAGTCTGTCGCTATCTTCTCAGAGCGTTCATTCATAATCTTTTGAACAGCCGGGAAACCTTTCCATAGCATTAAGGCGAGTAGCACAACGAATGCGCCGCCACCCCAGATGACCTCATTGATTTCAGGAATAATTGGGCTAGGAGCTTCAATACAGCTGTCAAAGATCTCGCCAATCGCATTGATATTTTCTTCTTGAGCGATATTTTCAGGTGTTAACCCTAGCTCTCCATACTTCTCGACGTAGTCATCAACGGAACACTTTCCGAGGCTTTCGCCTGCCGCCATAGCGTTTCCGCCTAGACCAAAAGTTAAAATCAATCCGGATAACACTGAAGCGAATATAAGTCGTTTCTTCATTTTATTTTTACCTTCGTGATTATGTGGTTTACGGGAGCAACAAGATAAACACAACGAAACCGATTAGCGCAAGAGCTTCGGTGAACGCTATGCCCAAGAACATTGTCGTTCTTGCCGTTCCCGCAGACTCTGGCTGCCTGGTCATTGCGTCGATCGCTGCGCCGACGACTATTCCAATACCTACGCCAGGACCGATAGCTGCGAGTCCGTAGCCAAGGCCTGCGCCTATAGCCTTTAGACCTTCGCCTTCGGTTACTGCGGCGGCAAGGATACTTATTGTTGATGCAATTAAGCTGAGCACTGTATCTCCTAGTGTTCTGGGTGTATGGCACCGCCCATATAAACGGCGGTGAGAATTGTAAAGATGAAGGCTTGAAGAAACGAAACAAGGATCTCAAAACCTGTCATCAGGATTAGCATTGCAGCCGGTGCTACTGCCCCGACATAAGTGCTATCCCACAGCGTAGCTGAGAGGACAGCAAACGTTACGAGAAGGAGGTGACCAGCTACCATGTTGGCCCACAACCGAATCGCTAACGAAAGTGGTCTAATAATAAATACCGAGAAAAACTCGATAGGTGTGACGATTATGTAAAGCGCTTTGGGGACGCCGGGAGGGAAAAGGCTGTTTTTTATATATCCAAAAAAGCCTTGGTTCTTAACTCCCAAGAAGTTATAGATAACCCAGACCATCAAGGCCATAGCTATCGGTACAGCCATCCTCGCATTAGCTGGGAACTGGATGAAAGGAATTACCTCAAAAATGTTTGAGAAGAATATGAAAAAGAACATGGTCGTTAGGAAAGGAACATATTTCTTCCCGTCAGGCCCCATCGTCTGCGCAACAATGCTGTCCTCAACGAAATTAATTCCTCCTTCAGCGACATGGGATATTCCGCGTGGAACTAACCCTTTCTTTGAACCAGCTAGCAAGAAGAGGCCCAAAGTTAATGCAAATGCAAATAGGTAGACAAGAACGGTCTTGTTCATCGCCAGAGGAGTTCCTTCAAATGCGAAATCAGGCCACTCAAAGAGATGGCTGACCGGAGGAAATTCAAGTGCAAGAATCTTCAATTTTAACACGGCTCCTAATCTAGACTCTTTTTACGCTTTTGTCTTTTTACGCGGGGCTTTAAACCCGGATACCTAAGACTTGCAGAAACATAGCGCGTTTCCCAAATCAAAAGCCCTAAATGTAAAAAAATTAACACGAGAGCAAACGGCATGATTTCAAACCATTCTTGATTCCGTATAGGTAGTACTGCAGCGGTGATAACTCCCATTCGGAAAACAAATCCTCCCAGTACTGCACTCATCAACAGCTGAGGGGATATCTTCACTGCCCAATCAATTATCCAAGCACCCGCAAGAAAGTTCGCTAACACTATCCCCAAAGCAACAGCACTAGATGACAAACCTGACACCCCCCAAAAGATTAAAGCCAAGAGGAGAAGCAGAGGGGAGATTATGAGACCTCTCCTGAAAATATCAGTTGCCACTTCTCGTTCAGGAGCATCATGCGGGATTGATGACGCATCACTATTATTTTGCATCTATCCCTTTCGCATCTGGAAGGGAGTCTTCATAAGTTCTCATTTTCTGCGTGTATGTATACCAGAGTTTCCAGACCTCATATATCGCAACTATTCCCCCTAACGTCGCTAAAAGTATTGGCCCTGTTCCAAGCCACTTATCTAACAGGTAACCAAAGAAAGCGAAGAGAGCGGGTGTTAGCACTAACTCAAAAGCAGCTACGACACCATCCTCAGCCGCTTCAAGAGCTCTAACTGACTTTGCCACCACTTTGTAGCTCCTTACCGCAACGGACAGCTGCTATAAATCTCTAAGCAATCTACCACCACGCCTTACGAATTCGATAGTGAACAACAAGAAATAATATCAAATGTTACTGCGGAGAGATATTTCTATGGCTATCAAGCCATCAAAGAAATCAAGTAGGCTCATGGTATATACAGTTGCCTAGGAGAATTATGAGCGGAAACGATGATGCAGAGAATCTGTCACCGGAGTCAAAGGCTTTTAAATTCGGACTGGATGTTATCAATCAGACCGAACCACTGATAGCTGACTACATCCGCGCAGAGCTTCAGAACCAACGTAGTCAACTTAAATTAATCGCCTCGGAGAATTATGCTTCTCCTGCTGTTCTCCTTGCAATGGGAAATTGGTTTAGCGACAAATACGCTGAAGGAACTCCAGGGCATAGATTCTACGCCGGATGTGAGTTTGTTGATAAAGTCGAAACCCTCGCTTGCGAACATGCGAAAGATCTATTTGGGGCTAACTACGCTTATGTCCAACCTCATTCAGGAATTGATGCGAATTTAGTAGCCTTCTGGGCACTTCTCTCATACCGCATCGAAGCCCCTTTTCTGAAAAATCACGCTGCAAAGCATGTCAACGATTTACACGACGATGACTGGGAAACTCTAAGAGAGGCATTTGGAAATCAGAGAATGATTGGCATGTCGCTTGATGCTGGAGGTCACCTTACTCATGGGTTTCGCCCGAACATTTCAGGGAAACTATTTAGCCAAAGGTCATACGGTGTTAACCCTGAAACAGAACAATTAGATTATGGGAACATACAAGCTTTAGCGAACGAATTCCGTCCTTTGGTAATTGTCGCTGGCTATTCCGCGTATCCGCGGAAAGTGAACTTCGCCAAGATGCGTGAAATAGCTGATTCAGTTGATGCGGTACTAATGGTTGACATGGCTCACTTTTCTGGTCTTGTAGCGGGAAAGGTTTTCACTGAAGAATACGACCCTATCCCCCATGCTCATATAGTCACCTCAACAACTCATAAGTCTTTACGAGGGCCGCGTGGTGGAATAGTACTTTCTAATGAGCCAGGTTTAGCTGAGCACATCGATAAAGGGTGCCCTATGGTCCTTGGAGGTCCTCTAGCAAATATTATGGCTGCTAAAGCAGTTGCATTTGCTGAAGCAAAATCATCTAGTTTCCAATCATATGCTCAGCAGGTAGTGGATAACGCTCGTGCTCTTGCCGAGGGCATTGAGAAGAGAGGGGGCAGGCTCGTGACAGGAGGGACTGAAAATCACCTAGTCCTCGTGGATGTCAGGAGTTTTGATCTCACAGGGAGGCAAGCTGAAAGCGCTTTAGAGGAAGCGGGAGTAATAGTTAATCGAAATTCTATTCCCTTTGACCCCAACGGCGCATGGTATACATCGGGAATTAGGTTAGGAACTCCAGCGTTGACAAGCATTGGAATGTCCTGCGCAGACATGGATGAAGTAGCTGATATCATCTGCTCCACGCTAACTTCAGCTAGCCCTGCAACTACCCCTTCTGGTGATCGGTCGAAAGCTAAATTCATTCTTTCTGATGTTGTGCAATCTTCGGCCAGAGAAAGATCTGCAAAATTGTTACGAGAGAACCCTCTCTATCCAGAGGTTACCTCGCTCATCTAAACTCTTAAATTATGCATTTTCTTTATATTAACTTTGGACTAGATTTCAGGCAGATGCGCAGCTGGAACAAACTTTGAATTAGAAACTGCGAACCAAAGCATTCAGACTTCGTCGGAAGGTTTTAGGATTCTAATTCACTAATCTTCTGTACGCGCTCGGCATGTCTGCCACCCTGAAATTCAGCGTTCAGAAAAGCAACTAGCGACTCGCGAGCTATTTCTGGACCTATCAGGCGCTCTCCGAAGCAAATTATGTTTGCGTTATTATGCTCACGAGCAAGATGCGCTGACGTTACGTCATGAACCGTTGCAGCCCTTACTCCAGAAATCTTATTTGCAGCCATGCCAATACCTATACCACTTCCGCAAACCAGCAAGCCTAAATCTGCTTTCCCTTCTGTTACAGCTTGACCTACTGCAGCCCCGTAGTCTGGATAATCTACTCGGTCATGACTGTTTGTCCCGAGATCTAATGTTTCGTAACCTAACTCTTCCAAGAAGCCAACCAAATCAGTCTTCAAACCGAAACCCGCATGATCACAACCCACGGCAATCTTTTCCATATAGTAGAAGCTAGTTCCTCTCAGCAGAGGATGTGATGATTTAACAGATCCTTGTAGCAGCAGGCCAAGAAAGACTATTCCAACACGCTTAAGATTGAATCTTTTGTGATCGGTCCTTCTCTGAGAACCTCTACGTGTTCCTTTGAGAGATCAAGGATAGTTGAGGCTGCTCCGTAAGAACATTCTCCTCCATCAATCATCAAATCAACGGCTTCAAAAGCCTTGGGCATTCCTGAGATACGGAGTGGAGTGGGTTCTCCATGAAGATTTGCGCTGGTCGCAGCAATTGGGCCCACAACTTTACAAAGTGACTGAATGAAATCATGATCGGGGCTCCTCACCGCAATAGTGCCATCTTGAGCTACAAAGCTATTGGATGCTTTAACAGCGTCCGGAAGAACCAAGGTGAGAGGACCTGGCCAAAACGCTGTTGCAAGTGTGCTAAGACTTTTGCTTTCAAACGAACTGATAGTTCCGACTTGGCTGATATCACTCAAGAGCAACGGAAGGGGCATCCCTAAAGGCCTATCTTTTAATTCATAGATGCGATTAAGAGCTTCTGGATACCGAGGCAATGCCCCAATTCCATAAACAGTGTCCGTAGGAAATATTGCCACGCCACCTGCTAACAAGACTTCTGCCGCGCTAGCTAAAACCCCACCGGCTTGAGAAGATAGCTCTAATCTTTGCATATGCAACTCACTATTCTTTTTCTTCCTGCTAGGTCATCAGTAATCTTCACATCAGAATAACCCTGACCTACGGCTATTTCGGCGACGTGATCAGTCTGATGAGGAGCCATTTCCAGTATTACTATCCCACCCGCCGATAGCCATATAGGAGCAGAGGATAATATCAATTCGACATCTTCAGTTCCTCTTTCGCCAGCATAGAGGGCTTGATGAGGTTCATAGTTAGTTACTTCTGGTGGCAGCTTCTCCCCGTATGCTATGTAAGGAGGATTTGAGACTATGAGCTGAAAAGAATTCTTTAAATGATCCGGAAATTGGTCAAACCAATCACTTTCAAAGATTTTCACCTTTACAGCATGATTCCCTAACCCTGTCAGATTTGCAGAGGCTACTTTAAGGGCGTCAGGTGAGTTGTCAACCAAATACACTTCGACATCATCGCGTTCCCGAGCGATAGCCAGTCCGATAGCTCCTGAACCAGTTCCTAAATCGCAGACCCGAAGCGGCTCATCTCGTTGGCATTTGTCAAGGCGGTCGTGAGCAACATCGACAAGGATTTCTGTCTCGGGCCTTGGAATTAGTACTCTGCCATCAACCAGCAGGTCAAGTTTCCTAAATGACCATGACCCCAATGCGTATTGGATCGGTTCACCACCCAGCCTTTTATTTAAAATTTTACTTAGATGTTGCGCTCCTAGTCGTGGGGCTTCAACATTAAGATTTGTAATCAGTTCCTCTCGGCTATACCCAGATGCGACTTCTAAGATCCAATGAGCCTCTACCCTAGCGTTGGGCAGATTCTTTGTTTCTAAGGCCGAGACAGTGCTTTCAAGCAATTCTGCCCAAGTATCTTTGCTTTCGTTTCTATGCTCTATTTTCTGAGAGTCACTCATTATCTTCAAGATTTGTCAGTTGAGATGCTCTTTCATTTTCTGCAAGAGCATCTGTCACCTCATTAATGTCTCCACTAAGTATGCGATCAAGTTTGTATAGGGTAAGGCCTATCCGATGATCAGTAACTCTATTTTCTTTGAAGTTATACGTTCTGATTTTCTCTGACCTCCCTCCACCGCCCATTTGGCCCTTGCGGGAAGCCGATTGCTCAGCTTGTATTCTTTCTTGCTCAGCTTGAAGAAGCCTCGATCTCAAAACAACCATGGCACGGGCTTTATTTTGAAGCTGGCTCTTCTCATCTTGCATCGATACTATGATTCCCGTCGGCTTATGAGTTATCCGAACGGCTGAATCTGTTGTATTCACCGATTGCCCACCTGGCCCTGAGGATCTGAAAACATCAACTTGCAAGTCAGACTCGTCAATTCTTATATCTATTTCATCGGCCTCCGGTAAGACAGAAACCGTAGCAGAGGATGTGTGTACGCGACCCTGAGTCTCGGTGACTGGCACCCGCTGGACCCTATGGGGCCCACCCTCATATTTCATATTATTCCAAACATCATTACCTTTTAACATGAAAGTAACTGTTGTAAACCCCCCCATATCAGAGGGCTGGCTGTTAAGCACCTCTAGTTTCCAACCTTGCTTACTGGCGAAGCTTGCATACATTTCGTATAGGTCACGAGCAAAGAGATTTGCTTCTTCTCCTCCTTCAGCACCTCGGATTTCTAAAATGACATTTTTATTTTCATTTGGGTCTTTTGGGATAAGGAGTTTCCTTAGTTCACTTTCAAGTGATTCGAGAGTTATTTGTGCTGAACTTATTTCATCACGGAGCAATTCTCGATCAGTACCATCAGCTTCAGTCAGCATTTCTTTGGCTGTCTCAATATCTTCATTTGATGACCTTATATCCCTTATGCATTTCACTATATTTTCAAGTTCGCTATACCTTTTAGCAACCTTCGCGTACTCCACTTGGTCTGCTAGTAGATCCTGATCGCCAAGTCGGTCTTGTATATCAAGAAATTCCTGTTCTAATTCTTCGTGAAGATCTGCCATGAAGTGAGAATAGCCTCATTTGCTTTAGGACTGTTACGTTCAGTCATTAGTTTAATAATTCATATCAGGAGCAGTAGGCCATGGCTCTGGTACTGGTATAAAAGATGCTGGTACTTTTAGGTGCTCTGCTTGACGCCGAATAGCAGAATAGTCATCCTTCTGTGGATGCAAGAACCAGATTTCGTCTGCAGGGTAGGAATTGAGTAGCTGAGCTGCTACTGGAACTGCTTCTAAGTCAGCGCCGGTGTAGGCGGTTAGAAGGATTACTTGATTATTTTTCTTTGCGACAGCAGATGCGGGAAGGGAGTCCGAGACATCCATTGCTTCTACCGGAGACGGAACGCGTTCTACATCTGTCACACCAATTTCAGAATCAGCACTCATGACCTCATGGATAAGCCAATTTGACCTTGCCACTCTATTGAGCGGGTGGACAACGCTGTCTTTACGGCGAAACTTAGATACTTCTTGACTAATGCGCTCCAATGTTGTTTCGATAGGTTCGTTGTAATTGACTATTTTGTGTGCCTCTCGGTCGTAAGTTCCGACACCTACTTCAAGATGACTCTCACCGCTAGGCTCAGTGACTACCTCGGCAATTGGTAGTCCCTTTAGTTCGCCTTTGATTTTTCCGTGCTCAAATGTCACAACACAATCGTTATCCTCAAGCAACCTTCGTATTAGCGGGTCTACAGATTGGCTCTCAAGTTCATCTGGTCCTCTTTGAGGGTGAGGAGCCAAAGAATCATCATCGATAATCCAAAGATTGCAATCATCTTGAAGTCCTGCAATTTGTGTCAAGACTTTGTCATCAGGCTCGTCAAGAATCAAGTTCCATGAAGTTCTAAAAGCCGTGATTGTGAGCGCTATTGCTAATGCCGAAACCTTTTCATTTTTAGCGTAGACGAAGGCGTTCTCTTCGTTAGTAATGAGAACAGCCGAATTTTTCACTTCAACCTCAAAGTCTTGTCCTGGAAATGTTTTTGCAACTAGGGCGCGAGCTTTAACAATATTCAAATGCTCAAGTTGAGTGGAGTCAACCATTGTTTATTGGCGCTATTAGTATTTATTCTTCGGAATCTGATGAGCGTTTACGCTTGCCGTATCTCTTTTCAAAGCGCTCGACCCGACCAGCAGTATCAACAATTGTCATTGTTCCAGTGAAAAACGGGTGACTGGTAGAGGATATAGGCACCTTTGCGAGAGGATACTCCTCTCCATCTTCCCATTTAATTGTTTCATCTGTTTCTATGGTGGATCGTGTTATCCAAGATTCACCAGATGACGTGTCCTGGAATACAACTGGCCTGTACTCGGGATGGATATCTGCTTTCATTCTAACTCCATACAAATTCGTTTTCTCAGCGTATCTTTGGACCTCAATTTATGCACCCAAAGAGGCAATTCTTTCTATGCGCTCTTATCAAGGAGTTGAGAGTTATCATCTGTCTGCGAAATCTTCTGGATTAGATACTCCATGCCATCCGTTGGTGAACCTGCTGCAATAGCTTCTCGTATCTTGCTTCGTAATTTCAGCAAACTTTCTTGTTCTGCTTCCGTATTGAAGGACTCCTCATTCTTCGTGTTGGATTTTCTCAAGTCAAGTGCTGGCACAACGTTAGCGTCAAAGATTTCTTGCGCTAAATAAATTTCTGAGGTGCTTCCTCCGAGTAGTTCCTGAACTAGCATTTCGTCTAATCGCGAGGTCGTACCGCTCATAACGCTCGCTATCACAGTGAGTGAACCGCCTTCTTCAAGCTTTCTGCCAGCGCCAAAGAACCTCTTGGGAAGATACAGAGCAGACGCATCAAAGTCACTTGAGTTACTTCTTCCATTATTACTTGATAGCTGGTTATAAGCTCTGGCTAGCGAAGTCATTCCGTCTATGATCACAGCAACATCCTCGCCCAGCTCCACCATTCTTTTCGCTCGTTCAATAGTCAATTCTGCTATTGCAACATGCTCTTCAGGTGATTGATCAAATGTTGAAGCGACTACATCTGACTTGATCAGCCAACGTTTCATGGCTGTTACTTGCTCCGGTGGAGTATCAACTAGCAATACGAGCTGTTTAACTTCAGAATAATTACTTTCAATTGATTGCGATATTTCTTTAATTAATTCTTCGCGACCTGATCTTGGGTCAGCGATAATCAAAGCTCTTTGGCCTTTACCAATTGGTGCCACTAAATCTAGAGATCTTGAAGTCACGCTTTCTGGGTCTTCGGGGCGTTCTAATTTGAGTTTTGTATTTGGATATACAGGTGTAAGGTCAGCAAATTCTGGACGGTCAAGTGCACCATCGACTTGGATTCCGTTTATTGCATCGAGCTGAAGTAGAGCCGGGTTCTTTTCTGATCGATTTGCAGGTCGGAATGCGCCAAGAAGGTGGTCTCCTTTTCGAAGCCCATATTGACGAACGAATTTTACTGGCACATAGACGTCATCTCTGCTTGGAAGAAATCCATTTACCCGCAAAAACCCGTACCCGTCGTCTCGAAGGTCTAAGTGACCCTCTGCTGTTACGGGATCACCTGCCCATTCCTGACTAGCTTCTTTGCTTTTCCCCTTCCTTCGTCCTTTCCGTCCGTTGTTCTCGTCGTTGCCATTAGTTATGTATGCATCTTGGGTTGCTTCTGCACGGGCATCTGCCATTGGGTCGGCAGAATAAGAAGCGTTAGTTGCCGAGCTGTCGTCTTCGGACTGATTATTGGAGGAACTTTCTCCACCTGCCAATTCAATAATTATCTCTACTAGATCTGATTTAGTAGAACGGGAAGTTGGCTTCCCACCCATAGCTTTTGCGATAGCCATCAGGGATTCCTTATCTTTCGATTCAAGGTCTTTACGATCTGGAGATTCGGTTGTCATTATCCTCTTCAATCTACGTTGTCACGAGTAGCGTGTTCGCTTCTTGAGCCTCTTTGTCGAAGAACTTCGTCAAACTGCACAAGGAGATGCAGTCCAGTTCGTTGCCATAAGCGTCCGACATGGTGACTTTATCGGAAAGTAGCCTCTTTCAGCAACAGATCGGGAATCTTATTTTATTCACCGTTTCTTTGTTCAAGTATGTAGCTCTTCACAGCCCCTTCATCATTCGGCAAAATTTCATATGACTCTTTCCGCTCAAATAAGTTACTGAGGTGACTCGGAAGCGTTGGGGAGAAACCACTAGCCTCTTCAACGGCGTCCGGAAATTTACTCGGGTGAGCAGTTGCCAAAGAAATTATCGGTGCGTGCAACACCTTCGCATACCTCTCTGCAGCTTCAATACCGACAGCTGTATGAGGGTCAATTACGTAATCATATTCTTCTGTGATTTTCTTAATCATTGCAAGAGTCTCTTGGTCGGTGACTCTAGAACTTGCCCATTTTCTTTGAATTTCTGCGAGGGTATCGTCACCTACGGATAGGGTACCTTTCGATCTCAACCTTTTAAAAGCCTGTTCTACCAAGAGCCCATCTCGTTCAAATACCTCAAACAACAATCGTTCAAAGTTACTGGAAACTTGTATATCCATTGATGGAGAGTGCGTGGGAGCTACATCTCGTAGCTCCATTTCACCATTGCGGAAGAATCTATCCAAAACATCATTACGGTTCGAAGCCACTATGAATTTTTCTACAGGCAGTCCCATTTTGTGTGCGCCAAAGCCAGCAAATATATTCCCAAAGTTTCCACTTGGCACGCAGAAATTTACGATTCCGTTATTGTTTGTTTGCATTGATGCCCACCAATAATAAACGATTTGAGTCATCACTCTTGCCCAATTGATTGAGTTGACAGCTGACATGTTGATGCGGGTACTGAAATCAACATCTGCGAACATACCTTTAACTAAGTCCTGGCAGTCATCAAAGGTTCCTTTAATAGCAATGTTGAATACATTCTTAGAGCGAACAGACGTCATTTGTCTTCGCTGTACTTCACTGGTGCGCCCATGTGGATGCAATATGAAAATCTCCATTCTTTCCCGGTCACGACAAGCTTCTATTGCGGCTGACCCGGTGTCTCCGGACGTTGCACCAACAATCGTTATGTTTTCAGACTTCTTTTGAAGTTGGTTTTCGAATAACTCACCGACCAACTGTAAGGCAATATCTTTAAAAGCTAATGTTGGCCCGTGAAACAGTTCTGCAATCCAAAGTTGACTATTGAGTCGTTTCATAGGAACGATATCCTCAGCGCTAAAAGAGTCATAGGCGCGGTGAATTAACTCGCTAAGTTCATCTTTATCTACCGAATCTTTAGTAAACGGATAAATGATTTCGGATGCCAAGGCTTGATAACTGAAGTTATCGCCAAGAACCTCTCTTAATTCCTTTATGTTAAATTGCGGCCATGATGTTGGAAGATAGAGTCCTCCATCTGGGGCAAGACCACGAAGAAGGACTTCCTTGAAACTTACCTCGGGCGATTTACCTCTCGTGCTGACGTAACGCATTTATGCTTCAAGAACTCTTATAACAGTGCCAAGTTCTTCTACACAAGATAAGTTTGAAAGCTCCGATAGGGCACCCTCTAACCTATTCTCCTCTACCTCATGTGTGATAAAGACAAGACGTGCTTCCCTATCCATTCCTTCCTGTTCCATAGTTTGAATAGATATATCATGCTTTGCGAATACTGAAGCCACAGTTGCTAGAACTCCCGGTTCATCTATAACCTGCACACTGACGTAATAAGCAGACTTTTGCTCATCGCCTTGGATCAGTGGAACTTCTGTCAAGTCTCCGATATCTCTATAGGTTCTATTTGAGAGGTTCACAGCCGCGTCTATTACATCACCGAGGACAGCAGAAGCTGTTGGCATTCCCCCTGCACCGCGACCGAACAACATTAAACTATCAACTGCGGCTCCCTCAACGAAGACGGCATTGAAGCTATCTCTAACAGAGGATAAGGGGTGACTATTTGGCAACATCGCTGGGTAGACCTGCACCTCTAGTTCATTCTCATACTTTGAGACCATAGCTAAGAGTTTGATGGCACAGCCAGCTCTTTTAGCGAATGCCACATCGGCGCTACTTATATTTTCGATTCCCTCAAAAGGTACATCATCAAGTGAAACGTCAGCGCCAAAAGCAACCATTGCGATAATTGCCGCCTTTGATGCTGCATCTTGTCCGCTCACATCAGCCGTCGGGTCACTTTCTGCGTAACCCAGATTTTGTGCCTCCAAAAGCGCCTCACTATATGGCATGCTCTTTTCTTCCATCTGAGAAAGAATATAATTTGTGGTGCCATTAACGATTCCCATGATCTTTTCAACCGGCTCTCCTAACAGCGACTCACGTAGAACCCGAATAAGAGGGATACCTCCCGCAACAGCTGCTTCGAAAAGAAGATCGACTTTTCTTACGCCCGCTAGCGTAAATAGATATCTCCCCTCTTTAGAAAGCAACTCTTTGTTAGCTGTAATCACCGGTTTGCTATTCTCAAGTGCTGCCTCAACTAAGTCTTTAGCTGGCAGCAAACCTCCCATAAGTTCAACGACGAGATCCACTTCAGTATTTTCAATGACTTCGTTTGGCTTGTTGGTAAGTAGCGTTTGCGCATTCAAGCCAGAACGGTCTTTAGTGAGATCGTTTACTGCTACATGAGTTACGACTAGCTCAAGCCCAGTCTTCGAAAAGATCGATGATTTCTGAGTTTCGAGCAGTTCAACAAACGCTGATCCGACGGTTCCAAAGCCAAGGAGGCCTATACGTATCTGACTTTTTCCCATTCTTATAAGTTACATGAGGAGAAGCAGAAGTTTATTTAATTTACTGATTTGGAAACAACCGTATGGAAGATGGACAAAGATGGGATTTAAGTAACATCACTGTTCAGAAGATCGGAAAGTGCTTCTCTGCGGAGAACTAAGCGTGATTTGCCACCTTGAACAAACACTACTGCGGGCCTGAGAACTTTATTGTAATTCGATCCCATTGAATGACCATATGCTCCTGTGACCGGGGTGACCAGTAAGTCACCAACCACAAGATCATCTTGAATATCGCCTTCCTTAACAAGAACATCTCCTGATTCACAGTGCTTGCCGACAAGAGTTATTTTTCGCTCTCGAGATTCATTGATTGACCGGGCCAGAAACGTTTCGTAATCACTTCCATATAAAGCTGGCCGAGGGTTGTCGTGCATTCCCCCATCCACTGCGACGTAAGTTCGGACACCTTCTATCTCTTTGATGGTTCCGACTGTGTATATTGTCACTGCAGCAGATGCGATAATACTTCTCCCAGGTTCTGATGTTATTTTAAGCTTTGCAGACGATGATCTACTTATCTCATGGACTATGGCCCCCCATTCAGAGATAGATATGGAGGATTCATCGTTCAGATATGGAACTCCTAGACCGCCTCCCACACAAAGTTCGGGAAGCCCAAAATGCTCAGCAAGATTGACGAGGATATCAGTTGATTTACGGAAGGAATCACTTGTGAAAATTTGTGACCCAATATGGGCATGGAGGCCCACAAGGTTAATTGCGTCAGAGGACTCAGCCCTTTTAATCGCCTTATCGGCTTGACCATTCTCAACAGTAAAACCGAACTTAGAATCGACTTCGCCGGTAGTCACATATTTGTGAGTATAGGCTGCGACACCCGGAGTAACCCGAACCAGAGCCTTGAGCGGGATTTGAGTCGCTGCGTAAAGGTGCTCAATTTTGTCAATCTCATCGAAACTATCGATGACAACTTTGCCAATTTTGTTATCCATCGCGTAGCGTAACTCTTCCATTGATTTATTGTTGCCATGTAAAGTTAAGTCACTTGAAGGCACTCCTGCTTGGATAGCAATATATGCTTCCCCTATTGTCGCTACGTCAAGACCCATTCCCTCTTCATGAACCAACTTTGCTATCGCTTTACATAAAAAGGCCTTTGAAGCATACGACACGCCATCAGGAAATGCTTTCACAGCTTCTTGACACCTCTTACGGATATGGTCTTCGTCATATACAAAGAGTGGTGTTCCAAATTGGGCTACCAAATCATCGACCCTCAGACCGCCAAACATAGCCATACCATCATCTGCCACAGATGTATTGTCAGGTAATAGAGCTCTTGAAATTCTCTCAGCCATAGCTAATCCTACATTTTGTTGGGAGCGCTTACGCCCAATAGGTCAAGGCCAACTTTTAGACCCTGTCTAGATGCTACTACCAGGTTGAGCCTCGCATTTGTTAATTCTTTACTGATGCCATCACCTATGACATAACAATCATGATGAAAGCCGTGAACTGAATTAGCGAATTCTCTGACCCATGTGACTATTTTATGCGGGGCTAGCTCTCGTGCAGCGAGATCTATGGTTTCTGGAAGAATTTCAAGTCCGCGGATAATCTCCATTTCCCGTTGATGAACTAAGACACCCAGTTCATCGATTGAAAGTATATTAAAATCGAAGCCATTCTCAGTTGCATTCCGTTCGATTGAGCAAAGTCTGGCATGAGCCATCTGAACATAATAAACAGGATTATCCATAGCTTGAGATGCGGCTAACTCCAGATCAAATGTTTGCTTTGAATCAACCGATTGCAATAGGTACATGAACCGAGTCGCATCAGCACCTATCTCCTCAATTATGCTTCTAAGTTCAATAATGTCACCTTGTCGTTTGGAGAGTTTAACTTCCTCCCCAGCCCGAAGAAGTTTGACGAGCTGTGTTACTTGAACCGTCAGTGCATCAGAGTCATACCCCAATGCTTGCATGGCAGCTTTCATTCGTGCAATGTAGCCATGGTGATCTGCCCCCCAAACGTTTATCAACCAATCAGATCTTTCGAATTTATTTCTGTGATATGCAACGTCAGGAGTTAGATACGTGTATTCGCCATCGCTTTTTATTAGCACTCTGTCTTTATCATCACCGAATTCAACAGAAGATAACCACGTGGCTCCATCCTTTTCGTACGCCATTCCCTTTTCGGTTAAATTCGCAAGTACTCGATCTATTTCACCGTTATCAATCATTGATTTTTCACTAAACCACGTGTCAAAAAATATACCTAGCTGGCTTAAAGTACTTTGCTGATCATTTTTTGCGAACTCGCAACCCCAAGCAATAATTTCCGCTAGCGATAAATTATCAGGCATTTCTTTAGCCCACTCACTCACATATTCGCCTCCATAGCCATCCTCGGGGGGAGATTCGTTATTCTTTCTAGCCTCTAGTGACCTTCCGAAAGCCGCCATTTGTAAGCCTCTATCATTCATGTAGAATTCTCGATGAACGCTGTAACCCACGTATTCAAGTAGGTTCCCAATTGCATCTCCGTAGCAGGCACCTCGGGCGTGGCCTGCATGAAGAGGCCCTGTGGGATTGGCGCTGACGAATTCAACATTGACTCGCTCTCCTGAACCTATATCAGAGGACCCGTAGCTACTTTCCTTTTCTAGAACGTCGAGTAATATGCCATAACTCAACTCCGCTGATAGTCGAAAATTAATAAAGCCCGGACCAGCCGCCATGACTTCTATGACCCCATCAGGCAAGTCAGCGGTTAATGCATTGACAATCTCTTCTGCTAATTCTCTCGCCTGCCTTCCAGCATTTTTCGCAGTTACTAAAGCGATGTTTGATGACCAATCTCCATGGTCTCTATTTGCTGGTCGCTCGAGACTAATTTGACCGGTTGGGACGTGAATTCCTAACTCTTTGAGGTTTTCTTTTAACGAATCTTTTATTATTTCAGTAATCATGTGGAGTATTAATAGGTTGATTCTCTATCGTATGTTTAAGCGTCGGTTTTCGCTTGCATTTAGTGATTATTCATTTAACAACACAGTTAAATATGCCTGCAAGATCCAAGTAGGAGAGTTGCCCTATAGGTTGATAATGTGACTTTGCAAACTGAAGCCCCTGAAGCGCCCTCCATAGGAAAGATTTCTTTATGGCCGCCAGTAATTTTGGCACCGATGGCCGGAGTGACAGATGTCCCCTTTCGTTCATTGTGTAGATCGTTCATGAATCAAGGACTCACTAATGATTACGATGACAAGGTTAAGCCTAAGCACACGCCAGGTTTATTTGTAAATCAGATGATTACAGCCCGAGCATTTGTTGAAGAGAACAAAAAGACCATGAAACTTGCTCAGTTTGCTGAGAATGAGTCTCCACGTTCTATTCAACTTTATGGTACTGAGCCTATCTCCATAAAAGAAGCTGTGCAGAAGCTAGTAGCTTCAGAACACGTTGAGCATATTGATTTAAACTTTGGTTGCCCGGTTCCAAAAGTAACAAGGCATGGAGGTGGAGGAGCACTCCCGTTTAAACAAAACCTGTTTCGTAAAATCATTAAATCCGCTGTAGAAAGCGCAAAAGACGAAATCCCTATAACGGTGAAATTTAGGATGGGTATTGACGATAATCACCTTACTTATCTGACAGCTGGAAAAATTGCTGAAGACGAAGGAGCTTCAGCAATTTCTTTGCATGCTCGAACGGTTAAGCAGTTGTATAGCGGGCAAGCCGACTGGCTGGCTATACGAGAACTTAAGGAGCACATAAAGACAATACCAGTCTTCGGAAATGGCGACATATGGGAAGCCCATGATGCTATTGAAATGATGAGAGTGTCTAACGCAGACGGTGTCGTCATTGGCAGGGGCTGCCTTGGCCGCCCTTGGCTATTCAAACAATTAGGTGAAATATTTTCCGGTAGAGAGATATCCCACTTCCCGACGCTCGGAGAAGTTGGAAAGACAATGCTTGCCCACGCTGAAGCGGTTGTTGGATGGGCTGGCTCTCAAACTGCATTGCGAACATTTCGAAAACACGCATCTTGGTACCTAACAGGGTTTGCGGTTGGGAAAGATATCCGGAGAGAGATCCAACAAATAAATTCGCTAGATGATCTGGCTTCAGTCATTAATAATTTTGATAACGAACTACATTTACCCGTAGATGCCTACCGCATCCCTAGAAGCCATACAGGGGGGCCCAAAGATGTTTCCTTACCTGATGGATGGCTAGAGAATCCTTATGAGGATTTCGAATTGAGCGAATTAGCCGACCAATTTGCATCCGGAGGTTGATGCAGTCGTTTGACCAAAAGCGATATCAAGGTAATCTAAATTATTCGCCCTCGTAGCTCAGGGGATAGAGCATTGGCCTCCGGAGCCATGTGCGCAGGTTCGAATCCTGCCGAGGGCGCTTTCTTAAATCAGACAAACTTCCAACTAATTCAAGTCAATTAGAATAGAGGCTTGTATCATCGCATCATGACGAATGTTGAGACTGCTCCGAAGGAAAAGAAGGGTCGTTGGACCTTTCAGTGGAAAGAGCTTTACGACGAAGTAATCACATCTGGATTATGCACAGGGTGCGCAGGGTGTGTGATCTCGTGCCCGCATGATGTGATTGGCTATAAACATGAACCGGGTCAATATAAACCTTTTCATATTGAAGAGGAATTGGGTTTGTCTAATTGCGCTCATGGTGAGAAAGGATGCACTAGCTGCACCCGAGCCTGCCCCCGATTTCGAGATTGGGAGACCGAAGCTGATCAGCATCTTTTCGGGCGTATAAGAGAAAACGAAGAAATTGCAGGAATTTATAAAGATATTCTCTTAGTTAGAGCATCTGATGATTTTGTCTATGACGTAGGACAAGATGGTGGGTTAGTTTCCTCGATTCTTATCTGGTGTCTGGAGAACAATATAATTGACGGAGCTCTTGTTTCTGGCCTTGAAGGATCTTCAAAAGAAGGAGAAGATGCCGGTTGGAAAGCTATTCCCATGGTAGCTACGAATCGGGAGGAAGTTCTTTCTGGCGCTGGAAGTCGTTACACCTATTCAGCGAATACGATGGCCTATCCGGAAGCTAAAGAGCGCGGATTAACTCAGCTCGCTTTGGTTGGTATGAGCTGCCAAACGTCTATTGCTCCTGTGATGTGGAATAGAAAGATTGGTAAAGTAGGGAAACCTATCAAGCTCAACATAGGACTTCTTTGCTCCAAGTCTTTTGATGACTCAATGTTTGATGAACTCTTCTGGGTTAAGTATGGCTTACATAAAGATGAGATTTCAAAGATGAATATTAAGGGAGTTTTCCAAGTATGGATGAAAAATGGTGACTACCATGAAATCAACCTGAAAGAGTGCCATGCTTGGACTCGCGAAGGATGTAACCATTGTCCTGATTTCGCAGCTGAACATGCTGATATCTCTACTGGTGGCATAGGGGAAATGACTGATTGGACCCTCACTGTCGTTCGAACAGACTTGGGCAGGGCAATCATTGAGGCGATGATCAAGGACGGAGCTATCGAAACTAGGCCCGGTGATGATGATCCAGGAGCTATAGCTCTCATGCAGAAACTAGCTCAAAAGAGTAGAACTCGATGGCCAGAATGGGCCAACGAAAGTCCGAGACTTGGTCTTCCTACGAAGAAATCGTAGGGGCTGAATCACGAATACACTGCTCAAAAACTCTGAGTAACTTATCGCTAAACTCTCCGCTACCCTTCTGAAAGTCGTCGTCTAGGTCCTTAAACAACGCAAATGCGGAATTTTCAATCTCTGTTAATGAGGTTGATGAGTCCGCCAAAGAAGTTGCCTGATCAATGAGATGTTGAACCATTCTCTCATAGCTACATCCGCAAACCTGGAGAAGACCTGTTTCTTGGATTGCAACAAGGTTTGGTATTGACCCTGATGCTCCAGTTACGCACCCTTTGAGAAAGTTTCGTTTTACTTCAGGTACGGTATTGGGGTTTTCTCCGTCTTGAAGTGCGCCGATTAGATTAGCTGAAATTGGCCCGGGGTTCTTTGAGAAACCGCTGTCGTTTGCATCGGCTGCGCAACTAGAAAGTAAGAGTACAGCACTTGCGAGTACCAAAAAGCAAGGTGAAATCAGCTTTGGCAAGAGGAGAATATATCCTTGACTCGGTCGTCTAAGTTTGCGAGACCATTTTCGTTTTTCAGTTGCTTTTCATAGTCTTCGAATAACTTGAAAGCTTGTTCGCTGGTTGGTGTCAGAGTTTCAACAAATCTGACGAGTCCTGAGTAACTGCAACCACAGGAGGTCGCTAAGTTCAGTAATTGCTCCGAGCCTTCTTCAAATTCAATCACTCCGGCACTCATACAGCCCTCGATGAAGTTCCGGTGGACAAGCGGCACGTCAAGGTAATTCTCATCATCGCCAAGCAACTGCGCGGCGTAAGGTCTGTAATCCTCTTTAAGTGGGCCTCGCTGCTCGTAGAAGGATTGAGGCTTCCCCGAAGAACCACAGGCACTCAGTGCTAACAAAGCTATTATTATGATTGATAATTGTTTCTTCATCATGTCTGACGCTATCGGATTAAGTTGATTCCTACGACTGTCTAATCTCCCTTTGTGCATTTTTTCAGAGATAATTCCTTCGCCCTTTCTAATATTGCATCAAACATTTCTTCGGTTAGCCTTCCCGTGAATGTGTTCTGTTGGCTTACGTGATAGCTGCATAGAACTATCTCACCTGATTGGAGTTGCACTTCTAACCCGTGAGCAAATTTAGGTCTAGGGGTTATCTCCAACTCTTTCGAAATAGCCGTATAACCGATTGAGCCCAGTGCAAGGATTACTTTGACACTTTTGAGATACGTAAACTCACGTTTCAAATAATTGCTGCATGTCTTTTGTTCCTGTGCCGTTGGTTTGTTTTGGGGGGGAGCACACCGGACTGGAGCAGTTATATATGCGTCCATGAGCTTCATGCCATCATCGCTACTGGTTGCATCTGGTTGACTGGCATAACCAGCCCTATAGAGAGCCGAGAATAAGAAATCGCCGCTTCTATCACCGGTAAACATGCGACCAGTTCGGTTTGCGCCATGTGCTGCTGGAGCTAAACCTACTATGAGGAGTTTAGCTTTTGGGTCTCCAAATGATGGAACGGGTTTACCCCAATATTCCTGATCTCTAAAGGACGCTCGTTTTTCTGCTGCAACTCTTTCGCGCCATTCTACGAGCCTTGGACATTTGCGGCATTCTGTTATGTCCTTATTTAGCTTTAATAAACTCATCAAGTGCACCATAGCTTTTGTTTATAATCAGGCAACTCGCTTAGTAAAGTTCAGTTATTTTTTTTGACTTGAAATAAATCTCGGTTCTGCCGGTAACGTGTGTTTTGTGGCGAGTAAGACGAAATCTGCACACTTGGACAGATCAGCAACTGTCGTTATCCTCGTTCGACACGGCCACACACCCACAACAGGAAAAATCTTGCCCGGACGAACGAAAGGGCTTCATCTAAGTGATTTAGGTAAAGAACAAGCAGAGAAAGTTGCTTCACATTTAAGTTCTCTTATTAGTATTTCCGCTGTTTATTCCTCACCGATGGAAAGGACCTTTGAGACTGCCAAGCCTATTGCAAAAGCTCTTGGAAAAAGCGTTCGTAAGCATCAAGGGTTGATTGAAGCTGATTTTGGCAAGTGGACAGGGCGCAAGTTATCTGAGTTGCGAAAGTTAAAAGATTGGGAAAAAGTACAAAAGAACCCCTCTCTTTTTAGATTTCCTGGAGGGGAATCTTTTATGGAGATGCAATCAAGGATGGTAACGGCAGTCACAAGCATTTGTGAAGAGCATAAGGGGGAAATTGTCGTAGCGGTTTCACATGCGGATACGATCAAAGCCTTTCTTACTGCTGCACTTGGGACACATTTAGACTTATTTCAACGGCTTCATATTTCTCCTTGTTCTGTAAGCCCAGTGATTTTTGGAACCAGTAGCCCATTTGTTCTTGCTGTTAACTCAACAGGAGCTGATATTTCTAGTTTGATAGGACGGACCTGATTATGAGCCAGTCATTCCATTTTGGCCAGCTGCAACATTTTACTACTGGAACTGTTGGACCCTCTGGGCAGAGAGTCTTCTTCCTTCAATTCGGTAACCCCGGAGACCTAGCAACACTTCAGCTTGAGAAGATGCAAGTGAGAGCTCTAGCAGATTTTCTAGATCAACTTATTGGGGATGTCGAGCCAATTAGCCCGGAAGATATCCCTTTGGCGCTGGATTTAGTTGAGCCGATAACTCCAGATTGGGTTGTCTCTAGTATCGGAGTCGCCTTTGAGAAAGATAAGTCAGAATTTGTTGTTGTGGCTGAGGAATTAAATGAAGAGAATGAAGAAGCAGCAATGGCACAAATTCACCTAACCCCTGGTCAGGTTAAAGCATTTATTGTGAAGGCTACGGAGGTAGTGAGCGCTGGAAGACCTCCTTGTAGCTACTGTGGCGAGCCATTGAATTATGCCGATGGCTGGTGCCCTTGTTCTAACTAGGCCATGCAAGACGAGGAATCCCCCTTTCGTGACAGGCCTGAGATTGCCATCGGTGATGCTCTTAAAATCCTTCAGGATAGCCAAATTGAAATTATTGGCAGAATGGCGTGGAGCTCTAATTCTACGTACCTAGTGGATGTTCTTAATGGTGAGACTGATTTACAAGGGATATATAAACCATCAAATGGTGAAAGACCTTTATGGGATTTCCCAAGTGGTTTGTACCGAAGGGAGATTGCGTCTTTCATGGTCACTCAATTGATTGGTTGGGATATCGTTCCTCCTACAGTGAAAACCGATGGTCCATTTGGTGTTGGGTCTCTTCAATTGTTTATTCCTTGCGATTTCGATGAGCATTACTTCCAGATTCTTGAGGACCCAGAGAATCATGAGACGTTGCAGCGCATTTGTTTGTTTGACTTTGTCGCCAATAGTACGGACCGAAAAGGTGGTCATTGCCTTCGAGAAAATAATGGGAAGATCTGGGGTATAGATAACGGATTGACATTTCATGTTGATTTTAAATTAAGAACTGTCATATGGGACTGGGCGGGATTAGAGATACCTGAACTGTTAATAGCTGACTTGGAGAAATTTGTATATTGTGCAGTTGGAGACGATCTTCTTGAGTTTTTAAGCATTCAAGAGCTTGAGGCTATGTTCTCCCGTGCGAAATTACTCCTAAAAAGTGGCCGTTTTCCAGAGGACCCGACCGGAACACGCTTTCCTTGGCCGGTAATCTAGGATTATCGCTTAAAGAGATATTTTTCTAATTCAATATCATTAAAAATGATTAATATCGGGTTCCAACGCTCTCTGATTCGCTCTGGCTTTCGATATGGGAACTTTATTCAGAG
>CETI01029505.1_pt1 | contig 26201 bp, 27 predicted proteins | sample 361441 | NCBI WGS metagenome assembly CETI01 (sample SAMEA2622478, study PRJEB7988) | marine metagenome | biome: marine biome (ENVO:00000447); feature: deep chlorophyll maximum layer (ENVO:xxxxxxxx); material: "saline water (ENVO:00002010), including plankton (ENVO:xxxxxxxx)" | depth 90 m | reverse complement strand
ACAAGTTCTAGTTCATACACAGATTTAAAAATTACTTGTACACTTGATTTTGGTGAACCATCAAGTCAAACTACTTCAGATACAGCAACTTCAGATTCATCAACAGATTTTATATTTGACGAATTAGGCATTTATGCTTATAATGTAAGTGGTATAGCAAGTGAATATCTATTAACACACGTTATATTTCATCCTGTGCAAAAGAGCTTAAATAGGGTGATTGAGATAGTATATACTATCAGGGTACAACTGCAATAATCTAAGTATATAGCTTTATTATTGTAGTGGTTATTATAAATAACTAATATAAAGTAAGTATTTTATATACTACTTTTAAAGATTGAAAGTTTAGGAGAACATAAACGATGCCATATACAGTAAACAACACAAGAGGAAGTATTGTTTCAACGGTAAATGACGGTACTACTGCTTCTATTGGTGGTATTACATTAATTGGTAAAAACTTCACTGGTTACGGTGAAACTATTGCCGAAGATTTTATAAAATTATTAGAAAACAATGCAAATACATCAGCACCAGCTGATCCACAAGAAGGACAACTTTGGTGGGATACAACAAATCAATCTTTAAAAGTTAGATTATCAGGTTCAACAGGTTGGCATCCAGTAACAGTACACGTAGGCACAACATATCCTCATGCAACTACAAAAGGTTCTCTATGGTACAATACATCTACAAAACAATTAAATGTTAATGTAGATGGTTCTGCAACAGGTTACAAACAATTTGCATCAGCATCAGATAAATCATATACACAGGTTATAGAATTAACTGCAACACACGTTGATGATGCGGCGGCAAATAACAACGGTTATGTTGTTTCAGACAAAATTCAAGTAATTGCAGAAGTTTTACAAAAAAAATCAGGTGCAGTTGAAGTAGCAAGAGTTGTTTCTCCAGCACACTTTAGATTTGCTGATCCAGGATCAGGTGCAGGTGTAACAGTTGAAAAAGCAATCTTTGATGGCTTTACAGCGGCGATTACAGTAAGTTCATCAACAACTACACAAACAGGTACATTGATTCACGGAGTTAACACTTGGGATAGTTTACAATCAGAAGGTGTTAATGCAGACCAATTAGGTGGTCATAGTGCGGCATCATTTTTAAGATTAACACAAACAAATCCACAAACAGTACAAGGACATATTGTTCCACCTGCTCACGGTACAGCAGGTCAACCATCTTCAACGCAACAAGGTTCAGCATCAATTGATTTAGGTGGTGATGGTAAGTTTTTCAGAAACGTTTATGCACAGGCAATGATTGCACAATATGGTGATATAGCAGAACGTTATGAAGCTGATGATGAATATGATTGTGGAACAGTTGTTGCACTAGCAGGTGACAAAGAAGTTACACAAACAACAAAATTTAAAGATACAAAAGTATTTGGCGTAGTATCACAAAAACCAGGTCTAAAGTTAAATGCTTTAGCTGGAGATGATGCAACCCATCCATATATTGCTTACCAAGGTCGAGTGCTAACGAAAGTTATCGGCACAGTAAGTAAAGGTGATCGTATTGTTTCTAGTTCACTACCGGGCGTAGCACAACTAGTAGAAGACGAGAACAATGTTGATTACCGTGCGGTTATTGGCCGCAGTCTTGTCGACAAGACTTCGGAAGAAGTCGAATTAATTCCAATTGCAATAGGAGTAAAATAATGGCTTACCAACAAGGTGATACAATTACAGCAAGTGATTATAACACATTTGCTACAAACATTAACACAATTATTGGTACTGGCTCAGCAGATAGTGGTTATGGTATTTCAGAAATCGCGGCGGTTTCTGCAGGTAACACAATTACAGCGGCACAATGGAACAGTTTACTTTCTGGATTACAGAAAGGTGCTAACCACCAAGGTACTACGTTGACGAATGCGTCAAACACAGTATCAGCTGGTGGAAACATTTTGCCATTATCTAACTTAGAGGCAGATATCACATTAATTACAAATAACAAGCTGACTGCAGATGCGTCTAATATGGCTACTGATTCTGGTGTAACTTCATCAAGAACAGCATCATGGACTGGAACAGTTCAACACATATTAACAGTAACTTTTGCATCAGCGAATGCGGCTAGACACTTTTTTAATTCAGGCGGTGAAATTAGATTTGCAGGATCACGAGCAGGTGGTTCTTCAACAGATCAAAACACTGATTGGACTAACTTATTGTCAAACGCAGGCACAGTAAAATTTGCCGAAGGTGCAACTACATACACTGGATCAGGTGGAACAGCGGCCTCTGTAGGTTTTGATGATTTAACAACTTCAAATCAACAAATTTTTACAGCAACAGGTCAAGGAAACTATTCAGCGAATGATTGGACAATTGAAGCAAAAGCAAACGCGGCTTATGGCTCAGCAACTGTTTTAACTTTTACTGTTTACTTCAAAGATGATCACGCGGCACAAACTGGTACATACACTGGTGGCGGTTTAGGTACTGCTCCAAATGAAGGTACAGCTTGGACAGGCGCTGACGCAGTTGATGGAACTTTAACTAGCACAATTACTACATTAAGAGCGGATAACGCCTCTTATGTACAAGTTGCTAACCCAAGTTCTGCTACAACTACAGAAGTAAGTGCATAATAATTAAAAAGTATTTGACTTTTACGCCTCCGTTATGTATAATATTATACATAAACGGAGGTTTTTTATGAGTGATGAAAGATTACACAAAGCATTAGAATTTGCCAACTACAGGCAGACATTCTTTAATCAAAAACAAATCCTGAAAAATAAAAGCCAGGCATTGTTATCATATTCAACAGAAGGTGGTACATTTAAAGTAACTCAAGAGCTAATTGCTTTTGTTGGTACATTTGTACAACAAGGATATGAAGAAATGGTATTGCTAGATGTTAATGAAAATCCTATTAAGATTGAAAATTTAAAATCGTTCTTAACAGAAATTACATCAAGATATTTTGAGGTAACAAATGATTACCACAAACAATATAGCGAAATGCAAACCAAAAGAAGAACTGCAAAATTAGTAGAGGCATGAGTCAAGGTATAGTATTTTTTGCACATAACAATTCTGAAATTGATTATGGTAGTATAGCATTAGCCAATGCTCTAATGATTAAACATCATATGGGTATTGATGCTATTACTTTGATTACTGACGAAGGTACTGTACGACATTTAAAAACACAATATGATCAAAGTTTAATTGACAGTACTTTTGAAAATATAAAAATACAACCAAGACGCAAAGTAGAAAATAACAAACGTTATAGAGATACAAGACATACAGTTAACTTATTGCAATTTTATAATATTAATAGGTCAACAGTTTTTACACAATCCCCATATGATGAAACACTAGTTATTGATGTTGACTATCTAATTTGCAATGATACATTAAATCAAATTTGGGGACATAAAGAAGATTTAATGATTAACAGAAGAAGTTATGATTTATTATCAGGAAGACATCATCAAGAATTTGATCGTGTTGATGACTTTGGTATTGATTTTTATTGGGCAACAGTTTTCTTTTTTAGAAAAACTCCTGAGACAGAAATATTTTTTAATTTACTAGAATCAATTAAATCAAACTATCCTTATTTTAAAACACTTTATGGTATTACAACATATAACTTTAGAAATGATCATGCGTTTAGTATTGCTGTTCATATGTTTAATGGTTTTGCAAAAAGTCGATTAGTTAAAAACCTCCCAGTCGACTTTTTACAACACACATTAGATTATGATGAACTTCATAATGTAAATTCAAAAGGATCACTATCATTTTTATTAGAGAAAATAAGTGAGCCTGGTAACTTTATTCCAGCACGTACAGATGGCGTTAATGTCCATGTAATGAACAAGTATTCAATTGTACGACAGAGTAAAAAAATAGTGGAGATGTATAGTGCATAAAATTTTATTAACAGACATAGACGGCGTAGTATTAAACTGGTCAGACCATTTTCAAAAATATTTAAAACAGTATTATCCAGAAGTATCGTTGTGGGATCCTACAACATTTGCACAATCAGATCAAACAGCAGACATTATAAAATATTATAATAATACTGCATGGATTGGGTTTTTGCCTCCTTTAAGAGATGCACAAGAAATATTACCAAAGTTTAAACAAGAGGGTTGGGAAATTATTGCTTGTACATCAATGGGTGTAGATCAATATGCAAACGCATTACGAAAACAAAATATTGAAAGTTTATTTCCAGATGTGTTCGCAAGAATTGATATTATTCCATTTATGGAACCAAAAAACAAATGGCTATCACAATACAAAGGAAGTGGTGCTATATGGGTGGAAGACAAGTGGACAAACGCAGTAGCCGGTGCTAATATTGGACTTAAGACGTACTTTATGAAGCATAGTTACAATGCTATGTATGATGCTGACAATATTGAAAAGGTTGATAATTGGATACAAATTTACAATAAGGTAAACAAATGAAACAAGGTTATTTGGTAATAGCACAGAATTCTAAAGATGCAGATGGAAAATCTATTAATTATGTACGTATGGCTTATGCATTAGCATTAAGTATTAAGCATACACAATCACAAATTAAAAATATATCTATTGCTGTTATTAATAAATCAGATGTACCAGAACATTATAGAGCAGTATTTGATGAAGTTATTGAATTACCTTTTGAAGATGACGCTCAAATGGCAGATTGGAAAATTAACAACAAATGGAAATACTACCATTGCACACCTTATGAGCAAACAGTAATACTAGATACTGATATGTTGTTTATGACAGACCTAAGCCATTGGTGGGAATACTTTACACATTGGGATATGATGGCAACAACAAACGTTCAAACATATCGAGGTGAAACAATAATTGATAACCATTACAGAAAAACATTTGGACCAAATATGCTACCAAATGTATATACAGCATTTTTCTATTTTAATAAAAAATCAAATATGGTAAATGAATACTTTAGTGTTGTTGAAGATATATTTAGACGTTGGGAATATTATAGAGACACAGCATTAGTATTACCTAAACAAGAGTTTTTAAGTGCTGATGTTGTATATGCAATGGCAATGAAAATGTTAGACATTGTAGAACAATCAACAAATCCAGCAGTAACTTGTCCAACATTTGTTCACATGAAAGCAAGATTACAAAATTGGAAATCAGGTTCAACAGAAGATTGGACTAAACATATTGGGGCTTACTTTACACCAGATTGTAGATTAAAAATTGGAAACTATCAACAAACATTACCAGTACATTATGTTACAAAGAATTTCCTTACAGATGAAATTATAAAAAGATATGAGGAGCAAGTATATGTCAACGTCTAGAATATTATATTATGATTTAGAAACAAAAGACATTGTTAAAATTGTTCGAGAAGTTGATAGTTCTGTAATACATCCTTATTATGAAGTTGAGTTTGATGACATAAAAGAATTTGTTGATGGTACAAAAGTACAATCACAGTATTATATAGAATTAAATCCAAAAGATCCAGATGATTTTACAATTAAGAAAAAAGAAATACATTTAAACATACGTGAAATTGATAAAACTTTACATAAAATTAGATCAGGAACAGATGATGATTTAAGTTATGATATTAGAGTTGTACATAATAAAAAAGAAAAAACAGTTACTTTTGAATTTAATCCTACACTAAAAGCATATATGGCAAGTAAGTATCAACTTACTGGTAAACAACAAAAGTTCACTAATCCAGAAATGCTTGTAATAAATGGAACAAGTATACTAAACTTCTTTATAACACAAACAGGTGACCCACATGATTTATTTGCAAGTTATTATGTACCTGTTGTACAGTTACTTACACAAGATAAGTTAACAGCCAGTTACACAGGAGAGTTAAATACTTGTAATGTATACACGAGAAGAATTTATGATGATTATTTAATGGTGGAGATATAAACAATGAGTGCTGATAAAAAAATAAAAATTGCAGATATTGATATATTTTATCTGTCTTATGATGAACCTAATTACAAAGAACATTGGGCAGATATTGTAAATAAAGTGCCATGGGCAAAACATACGCATGGTGTTGAAGGATCAGATGCGGCACATAAAGCCTGTGCAAACAGAAGTGATACTAATAGATTTATTACTGTAGACGGTGATAATAAATTGGTTAATTGGGAAAAACTAATGGACTTAGAACTTGATTTTTCTGATTATGATTTAGAAAATTTAAATCAATCCGTAATATCTTTTACAGGTTATAATAACATTAATGGATTAATGTATGGTAATGGTGGTATTAAGTGTTGGCCTAAACAAGCAGTACTTGATATGAAAACACATGAAGCCGCAGAATCAGAAGGATCAGCAGTAGATTTTTGTTGGGATATGAATTACATACAATTAAATGAATGCTTTTCACACGTATATAATAATGCAACACCTTATCAGGCATACAGAGCAGGGTTTAGAGAAGGTGTTAAGATGTCATTAGACAGAGGATTTAAAGTAGATCCGGTTAACTTTGAAAAGAATATACATGATAAAAATTATCATAGACTTTTAATTTGGGCATCAGTTGGAATGGATGTTGAAAATGGTTTATGGGCATTGTACGGTACAAGACTTGGTTGTTATATGACCAATTGCACAGATTGGGATTTTGTTAATGTAAGAGATTTTGAATGGCATACTAAATTCTGGAATGAAACAGTTAAACCACAATTTGCAGGCGGCAATGAAACTTGCCATCATGAAAAGTATCAGTGGGATAAAGATAAACTTTGGAATGAAACTGTTAGACTTGGTAAAGAATTAAGAAGTAAACTTGGATTACAAATAGATGATTTAAGTGCAGAAGGTTCTGCATTTTTCAAAAAAGTTTATTGGAATCCACCTCGCTCTGGAGCATTCGTGACAGAGAAAGGAACTGACGGAATTACTCGTTACAAAGTGTTAAAATGACAGATGAAGTACCTAAGATTAAACAAACCAGAGATGAACTAAATGCTGTATCTCCAAGTTTCTGTCTAGCAAAGTGGTATCAATCAACGATACACTTGCAATATGGACACACGCATAGTTGCCATCATCCTAGAACACACAAAGTACCTATTGAAGAATTAAAAAATAATCCTAGTGCTTTACATAACACAGAGTATAAAAAATCACAAAGAGAATTGATGTTAAAAGGTGTACGACCACCTGAATGTCAGTATTGTTGGAACGTAGAAGATTTAGGTCCAGAACATTATAGCGATAGAAGTTCTAAATCACATGAGTACTGGGCTAAACCTTTTTTAAAAGAAACTTCTGAAATGGTTGGTGTAGAAAATGTTAATCCAACTTATGTTGAGGTTAGTTTTTCAAATGTATGCAACTTAAAATGTTCTTACTGTTCACCTGCATTTAGCAGTTCATGGATGGAAGAAATTGAATCACAGGGTGCATATCCTACAAGTGATAACTTTAATAATTTACAATGGCTTCGAAAAGAAGGCAAATTACCGATTCCTCATCGTGAACATAATCCTTATGTTGACGCATTCTGGAAATGGTTTCCCGACCTGTATAAAAACCTCCAAGTTTTTCGTATCACAGGCGGGGAACCTCTTTTAACCAAAGACACATTTAAAGTTTTAGATTATATTAATAATAATCCAAGACCAGAATTAGAATTAGCAATTAACTCTAATGGATGTGTACCAGATAAACTTTTTGATCAATACATTGAAAAAATGAAACGTATTACATTAGATGATAAAATTGGTTTAACAAGATTGTACACTAGTGTAGATACATTTGGCGAACAGGCAGAATATATTAGAGATGGATTAGATTTTAATCAATGGTACGATAATATATGTCGTGTATTAACAGAGTTACCAAAAACAAAAGTAACAATAATGTGTACAACTGGTTTATTAAGTTTACCAAACTTTCATAAACTTGTAGATATAATACATCCATTAAAAAGAGAATTTTATAGCAATGAACGTAGAGTACCAATAACATTAGATACAGCAATATTAAGACATCCTAGTTATCTAAGTGGTGTTGTTGCTGATCCTAGTTATTCTAAAATGCTTGATCCTTCTGTACAAATTATGTTAGAAAATGCAGAAACACATGATAACGCATATAAAGGATTCTTTGATTTTGAAATTGCTAAATTAAGACGATTTCAAGAGTACATTGCCGCAGGACCCAATCCGCAAGAGAGATTAAATATAAAACAAGTACGAAAAGATTTTGTATCATATGTAGATGAATATGATAAACGAAGAAATAAAAACTTCTGCAAAACTTTTCCGGAATTAGAAGAATTTTATAATTTGTGTAAGCAATAAAATGACAAAAAAACGTAAAGACGAAACATACCAACAGTATAGAGATAGGGTAATTAACCCAATATCGACATCATGGTGTGGTGCCAAATGGTATAATGCTACTGTATGGTTAAACAGCGGAACAACAGCAAGTTGTCATCACCCACCTGCACATAAAATACCATTAGAAGAAGTATTAGCAAATCCAAAAGCAATACATAATACCAAATATAAAAAAATGGTACGTAAACAAATGCAATGTGGTGAAAGACCTAAAGAGTGTGAATATTGTTGGAAAGTTGAAGACCTAGGTCCTAACAATGTTTCTGATAGAGTTTATAAAACTGTAATATACACAGAAGATCAAATTAAAGAAGCAAGTGAAATGGATTGGCAAGAAGATGTTAATTTAAAAACATTAGAAATTGCTTTCGATGCCAATTGTAATTATGCTTGTTCATATTGTAATGCTAGTTTCTCAACACAATGGCAAAATGATATAAAGAAAAGCGGTGCTTATCAAAATTTAGTATCAGACGGTGCAAGAGCATTTCAACAAGATGGTAAATGGGCAATGCCATATGGAAAGAAAAATGCAGGCAATCCTTATGTAGATGCTTTCTTTAAATGGTGGGAATCAGATTTACAACACACACTACAAGAATTAAGAGTAACTGGTGGTGAAGCAACTATGTCGCAAGACTTTTGGAGATTACTAAATTGGTGGCAAAGCAACAAAGATTGTGATGTACGATTAGCAGTAAATTCTAATTTAGGAACTAAACCAGAACTAATAGATAGACTAGCAAAAGAAAGCCATGCGTTTAAAGAGTTTGATTTATATACATCAAACGAAGCATTTGGATCACACGCAGAATATATACGTGATGGATTAATATGGGATACTTGGTTAGGTAATATTCATAAAATGATGGAACAAGGTAATGTACGTGAACTACACATGATGATGACTATCAATGCATTGTGCTTGTTTAGTATTACAGAATTTATGGACGAAATGATTAAACTAAAAGAACGTTATGGACAATTTGCTCCTGCAATGAGCTTTAACATATTACGTTTTCCAAGTTTTCAATCAGCAGTAACGTTACCGCAAGATATTAAAAAACGTTTAGCAGATAATTTAGAAAATTGGTTAGAAAATGTAGGAAAAAAGCACGAGTTATTTTTTGATATGGAACAAGATGGTGTAAGTAGATTAATAAACTACTTGCGTGAAGTAGAAGTGGGCCATCAAGGTACATCTTCAATTGAATCACGTGAAAGAGATTTTAAATCATTTTATTCACAATATGATGTAAGAAGAAACAAATTATTTGAAAAAACATTTCCAGAAGATGTTGTCAAATGGTATAAATCAATACCAGATACAAATTTACAAAAATTACAAAATATAGTTGACGGTGATTCAACTAAAGGTAATATGATGAAAAAAGAATTAGAAAAACGAGCCATAACAGAAGGTTGGGTCATGAATCCGCAAGGACCTAATCCAGGATCTCAAGAGTATAAAGAGGAGTAATTATGAAAAAGGGAAGACCACCTTATCCTGATCCAAAGAGGGTAAAACAATTATCGAATTTAATTGACAAATATAGAAAAAATATATTGCTAACTTGTTTAACCGAAGGTATAACAAAAAAAGATATAATTGCATATAGTACAAGATTATGTGCTATAAAACATTTAGATGATATATTAAATGATCCTTGTCCAATGAAACTAATTTCAGAAATAGAAGATTTAGCTGAATATAAAAGGCTTTGTGTACATCAGCAAAAACACGTTGACCGAATAAAGTATGGATCTGATTATGTTGATATAGAAGAACTTTATGGACATGGTTGGACTCAAGGATTAACTTAATATAACCATTGGCCAACAATGTGTGGATATACAACTCAATCGTGTGTTGTAATTTTTCAATAAACTTGCTATAATATAATTTAATCTTTATATAAAGGAGAATAATATGTTAGAAAAACTATTTGGGTTAGCAAAAGCCAAGACGTCAGTGAAAACTGAGATCATGGCTGGGTTAGCCACATTTTTAACAATGGCATATATCACGGTAGTAAACCCTGCTATATTGTCAACTGAAGGTACCGGAATGGAATTCGGTGCTGTATTTACTGCAACAATTATTGCGGCAGTAGTAGGTACACTTATAATGGGACTTTGGGCTAAATGGCCCGTAGCACTAGCACCAGGAATGGGACTAAATGCCTTTTTTGCATTTGGTGTTATTTTTGGAATGGGCTATACGTATCAACAGGCATTAGCGGCTGTATTCATTGCAGGTATAGTGTTTATTGGTTTAAGTATAACACCAGCAAGAAAGTATATTATTAATAGTATTCCTCGAAGTATGAAACTTGGAGTAGGAGCAGGTATTGGTTTGTTCCTTGCTATTATTGGTTTAAAGAATGCAGGTGTTGTTGTTGATAACCCGGCAACTTTAGTTGGCTTAGGAGATATTTCAAGTTGGCCCGTACTATTAGCAGGACTAGGTTTTGCTATTATGGCAATTGCTGACAAACGTGGTATCCCAGGTGCAATTATTATTGGTATTATTGCAACAAGTATTATCGCTTGGATTTTTGGTATTTCAGAAATGGGCGGTGTAGTTGGTAGTATTCCAAACCCAAGTCATGCATTTAGTATGGACTTTAGTTTAATTGCAACGTCAGGTTTCATTGGAGTCGCATTTGCATTTTTATTTGTAGACTTTTTTGATACCGCAGGAACACTAACAAGTGTTGCAAACTTAACTGGTAAAGTTAATAAGAATGGCGAAGTTGAAGATATTGACAGAGCATTATTGGCCGATTCAGTTGCAACATCAGTTGGTGCACTAGCAGGTACTTCTAATACTACATCATACATTGAGTCTGGTGCAGGTATTAAAGAAGGTGGTAAAACAGGACTAACGGCAGTAACGGTTGCTGTGTTGTTTGCATTGTGTTTATTCGTTGCTCCATTGGCGCAGAGTATTCCAGCATTTGCAACGGCTCCTGCACTTGTATTCATTGCAACATACTTCTTAAGAAATCTTAAGGATATTGAATGGGATGATGTAAGTGAATATGCACCGGCAGTATTGGCGGCAATTATTATGCCATTAACCTTTAATATTGCTTATGGTATTGCACTAGGATTTATTGCTTATGTTGTTATTAAAGCATTAAGTGGCAAACATTCTGAATTAAATTCAGGAAGTATGGCCATTGCGGCAGTAAGTTTACTTTACTTTATAGTGGCCTAAATAAAATGGTTGACAAAATCAAATTTCTGTATTATTATGTAATACATAAACTTAACTTGTTAGAACTGGAGAATAAAATGGGTTTACAAAACGTAACTAAAAAAGGTGCTTCACAGTACAAAGTAGGTACTCAAAAACAGAGAATCCTACAGTATTACTGGGGTACTGGATCTACAGTAACTAATAAATCATTAGTATCTAGATACAAAATCATGAAACCAACTGCAAGAATTTGTGAGTTGAGACAAGACGGTTTTGATATCAGATCACTAAGATTTGTTACTAGAGATACTAAAAGAAGTGCGGTAAAATATCGTATTATGCAAAGAAAAGTTGCCTAATTAGGCCACTTTAGTATTAAAAGCCTGTAAAAGTCTATACTTTGCAGGCTTTTTTTATGGCTTTTTTTGGTTGACAGATTTCTATATTGTGTTATAGTAGTAAGAATATGAAGAGGTATAAAATGTATAAAATAAAAAAACTAATAGCAAGTTTATTTGCTGTTATATTTCTAACTAATTGTACGGCTACAACAGGACAAACTGTTTCTAAAACAGACACTTACACATTAGGTGGTGCTGTTATTGGTGGTGTAATTGGTAATCAATTTGGTAGTGGAAGTGGTAAAGATGCCGCAACTATTTTGGGTGTAATACTTGGTTCGCATTGGGGACGTAACGTAGGAGCTCAATTAGATCATTATGAAACTGTCAAACACGAAAAAGTTGCCTATAGAGCATTTGAATATGCTAAAGATGGTGTTCCTGTTACTTGGGAAAATCCAAACACTGGCCATAGAGGTGGTGTAATGGTAACTGAAACTTACTACATACAAAACGGTCAAATACCTTGTCGTTCTTTTATCCAAGAAGTACAAATTGGTGCAAGAATGGAACAAAGTGAAGGTGTTGCTTGTAGAACGGCTTCAGGTAAATGGGAACTTATGAAAGATCCTAAAGTTAAAATTGAAAATGGTATGCAAGTTACCAACGATAAAGGTCAATATATGCTAACACCAGTTGGTGTTGGTTGGTAATTAATCTGTATATTCTTGCCTAGCAAAAGGTTCTCTAGTTGGGAACCTTGTTAGGATAGTTCCAACTCTTTCAGTATTTCTTTTATCTTCACTATTTCTTGTATAAAGAGTATTTGTAAAAAATAAATTTCCATCAGTATCAACTTTAGCAGTTAATCCACCGTATGGTGTAGCCGCCACTGCCGCAGGACCATTCATATGTATTGCTGATGCTGTTTCATGATGATTTCCTGCACTATTAATTTCAGTATTGCCCGAAGAATCACCTACTTTAATAGCAGATAGATAATTTGCTGATGATTGTAAATGAAATTCTTTTCCTGATGTTATTGTTGTTGCATCAACAGTTTTAATATTTAAAGCACCTGCAACATCTAAATTAAATGCACCATTGACTCCTGGCAAAATACCAGTAGTATCACTTGGCTGTCCTGTTGCAGTTGTTTGTGTAGTCCTAACATTAATATCTCTACCTGATTCTAAATTTAAATCTCTGTCTGCTCTTATATTAATATCTTTGTGTGAACGTATACTAATTGAGTCATTTGCCCATACATCTATTTTACCAGCATCGTCCATTTCAATCCAGCCAGTACCTTTTTTATTAATAATATAAACATTACCATTGGTTTCATCTAATAATATTTGAGCACCTGACTTTGTTCTTAATCTAATTAACTGTTGATCACCATCATCCATTACAAACTGATTTGCATCTGGCGTTAATATTCCAAAAACTTTTGAAGGTGATTCGCGTCTTGCTGATGAACTTGTTAATCCTCTAGTGTTATCTTCTTCTAATCCTTGTTCTTTTAAACCATTATAGTGCGGAGTATGTACAGCTCTTTTAATATTATCTGTTGGAGTTAACCCATCACTTGATCTTGATTTTGTGTAATCTACATCACTAGCAATATCTGATGCTTTATTATATTCTGCTGTTGGAGTTTCTTTTAATTCAGATTCTACAGATGTAAATGTTCTAGATTTAGCAATACCAGGAACCATATGGTTCATTAAATTTTGATATAAACAACCTACAACTACACCTTTGGCTAAATCACCACCAATAAACATAACTAAAACTTTGTTTCCAACATCAGGTGGAATCATCCACATACCATAACTTCGTTGTGTACCATCATATACTTTATCAGGATCACTAGCTGGAGAAGATCCAGGTAATGTAGATAGTCCAGATTTAATTGTATTACTGATATTTGTTGCTCCAGCAAATGGAGAACTCCAACGGACAGTTAAATTTAAATGTGCTTCACTTTTTACATATTCATCCGGTAAATCAGTTGTTTTAACATTTTCACCAATTAATCTAACTACAAGTCTACCATTTTTTTGTATATCTTTTGCACTAATAACAACGGCTTCATATATACTATCGTATTTTTTTACAAAGCCTAAAGTTTTTAATTCATCAGTAACAGCATTTTTTAAAGATGTAATTGATTGTATTTTTTTAGTTGCCATTTTATTCTTCCTTAAAACTTTCTAATAGTGTTGTATCGTAAATAAAGTTTTCACGTGGACCTTTAATATTTTGTGTAAACAATCCACCTTCAAATCTACTTGTTACATTTACAACAGCATAAACACCATTAAGTAATTGTTCTTTTTTAGTGTCGCCTGGAGTTGCTATACCAGTATTTATATCAGGTTCACCTGCACTTGTAATTGCTCTAAACAATAGATAATTTTCTCCTGCATAATAAGAAGAAGTTATAGCACGTGGGTCACCTTCACTTTCTAACCAATACATATCTCCTCTAATATCCATATCCATTTGAACCATATCTGCTTGGAAATCACTCAATGATGCCTGCATTACAGCATCAAATTGATGCTTACCTTTGTTTTCAGGATGTCCTTCATCATTAAAATTACCAGCCGATGCATCTCTTGTTACACCCCACATTACGTGAGTTGGAATTTGTCCAGATTCTATTTTGTTTCTTAAATCATTTTCATTAATTAATTCACCAATAATTCTTTCTTGCGGTAGGCGTGATGCATCTGCTCCACCACCTTTAAATTCTTCTTTTGGTTTAGTACCATCAACTCTATTTTTGTTTTCTGATAATTTTTTATCATATGAATCTAAATCTTGTAATCTACTGGCTAATCCCTGGTCACCCTCAATAGTTCCATCTTGAATTCTACCTACATATTGGTTTATTAATTCTTCTCTTTCTTTTTTAAATTGATTATATGTTGCAGAAGAAGCCATTTCTGTTGTAGCATCAAAACCTACTTGGCCTACTTTATCTGCTTTACTTTTTAAATATGACTTCCACGCCGCACGTACTTGAGATTGCTGTTGTTTAAATTTTCTTAAACTATCACCAGATTCTTTTATTTGCTCTTGTACAGTTTCATCTATGTTATCATACAAATTTTGATAACTATGCATAGCCATAAAAAAGTTATTGTTAAATTTAAGATCAAATCTTAAAACTTTATCATTCATACCAGTAAACAAATAATCATATCTTTTACGCAATGCTCTAAATTTTGTTCTTGTTTTGCCTTCACCAAAATCAGGTTTTAGTAATTCTTTAACTTTTTGTTTTACTGCTTCTTCTTGTTTTGAATATGTACCTTGTAATATTTCTGGTCTAATAGTTGGAAATAATGATATAGTATAATGATATTCTTTTGCATATTCATTACGTAACATATCCCAACCAATATTAACAACGTCTGCTTTTATTTTAAAAATATATTTTTTATATTTTTTTATTTTAGCTGAGTCGGTTGAATCTGGATCTTTATCATTTTCATCAAAACCTTTTGCTAGATTTTGTAGTTTTCTTGAATGTGATAAAGCAAATTCCATAATTCGATTTAAACCTGTATTTTGTGGAATTTTAAATGTTCTTAATAATCTTTGATCACCAAATCCTTCATTAGCATCTGCATCTTGTTGATCACCGTTGTTCGCACCATACTGGTTTGCATTTGCTATTCCTTTTTCTCCAGCAGTAGGTACAATTTCATCATCTGCTAATATTTTTTTTGCATGGTCTTCAATGTGTATATAATACTCGTCTAATATTGCTTTTTCAATTGCTAGTTTATCAATTTCATTTACATTTATTGCTTCTGCAAGTTTTTCCATCATATCATTTACAGTTTTAATATTACTTAATTCCATTGGACGATCTGTTGAATATACGTGTTGGTATGTTCCCTGGTCACCACTTCGAACGGCTGTTACATTAAATATACCACCAGAAGTATCAACAGTTTGTTCTACACCAACTATATTAATTAAAAATTGTCTTTCTGTATTTGGTATTGGATTAACATCTGCACCTGTTTTTGCATCTCTACCAATAAAATGTAATTTTAGTAAGTATGTTGCTTTTAATCCATCTGGCATACCTAATTGTACTGCCGCATTTACAATTAAATTAGTAAATGAAACCCCTAATGGTTGTGCAAAAGACATTTGAAAATTTGTAGCACCTGTAACACGATGTTGATTGTTCGTTGGACCTGCTACTGCTTCAATCATACATGATTGCAAATTTAAAACAGTTGATCCTGTTTCAGCAATAGTTACTGGTTGTGCCTTAGTAGGCCTCCATTCATCAAAAGATGTTTTACCTTCTAATATATGACGTTGTGCCGCAATGGCATCATCATCTGATAACATTTGTAATTCAAAATGATATGTTGGACCATCATAGTCAAGTAATGTATTTCTTTGGAATGCTCCTCTATAATTGAATTCATCGTCCATTCCTTTATAGTTAGGATATCCATCATCTGCTGTAGCATAATTTGTAGCTGGTAGATCAACAGTTATTTCTAAACTTTTTTCTTTATTGTGAGATAAAAAGTCGTACGTTTTATCTTTAGTTTCACCTTCAACCATTCCCATAATTTTATCGTTATAGATGTAAGGGGAATTAGCATTCTCAACTTTTGTTTTTATATCTTGTACATCTTTTTGACTTAATGATTCTCCGTTGTTTTCTGCTTTTGCTTGAGCTTCTGTAGTTTCAGTAATATAATTTAATCCTGTATTGTCTGTACCTCTATCATACCCTACATGATTTTTACCTTCAATCCAACTTGGTAATAAATTGTTTGTAACTGCTGATACTCCTGCGTCCAATTCATATTGATTTTTTTCTGATACCCCAGTTGCTACTTCAGATGCTTTGGCTTTATCGGCTTCGTCTTTGTATTTTTTACCTTCAAGGTAGTAAGCATAATATGGATGGCTTTTATCTATATTAGGATCTGAATCAACTTTTTCATCCTTTACATTATTCCTATGTGCTGGATGTTTTATATGTGTTCCACCTGTACCTTTACCTGGCATCTTGTTTTACCTTATGTTTTCTAATTTAGGAATTCTAATAGTACAACCTGCTTTGAAATCTTGTATAGGATCAACTATTTTATCTGGGTTTCTTACTGCAAACACCCACCAATATTTTACTGATCCAAATAATTTATGAGATAACAAATCTGGTCTCATTTCATATTTTGATTCAATAACATAACTTTCATCTGACTCATCTCTAATAATAAATTTTGGATTCATTATATCAAGATAATCACCTTTGATTGGCGTTTTACTATATGGACTGTTTGAACTATACATTAATAAAATCCTTTATCTAATAATTTTCCAGTACGGAAATCTTCTAAATTAAATTCGTCTCTTAACTGTGATGGATTTGGACTAATAACTGCATCAACAAATATGTTTAGTACTAATGGCAAATATGATCTAGATAAAAAGTAATCAAGACTTCCATCTCCAGTTTCTTCTAATCCTGAACTAATTGGCACGTAATCTACATCTTGGTCTAAACCAAAAGAAACTGATCTAACATACACAGGTACTCTATTAAACATAGCAGGACCATATGCACTAAAAGCCAATTTTGGCGGAGGCGTTCCTCTTTTTGGATCTGCTAAACCAAAATTAGATTTTGTTACAGTTCTAAAAAAATGAATAGCCGCAATCATATACCTTGCCTCAGGTTCGGTATGAGCACCAAATGTACCAGTAACAGTCATCGATGGAGATTGTGTTTTTGAGTAGGCCATATAATCATAATTTGTATGAGGCAAATCATATTGCCCAAAAGCCACGTTGGCGTGTTGCATTTGAATCATTGGTGTGTATGGAAATAATAGGCCATCAGTATCCCATATTGGAGCCAAAATATTTTCGTTCTGTGCACCTAAGGCAACAGACTTTTTTGGACCATAAACAAGCTCTTTGGCGTCTTCAGTTTTGCCTAATGCTTGGAATTTTGCTCTATAATCTATACGTGTCATTATAGTATTATTTATTGAAAAAATTATATACGCACTTAATAATTTAAATGCTTGACTTTTCGCTATTAATATTATATTATATTATGTAAATCAAAGGATAGAGTGTGGCTAAAAGAGTTAATTACTTAAACAATAAAGATATGTTGGCTGAGATTCATAAGAGTAAAACCTCTTATAGTTTCTACACAAAGCAAGAATATCATCAATATGATATAATTTTGCCAACAGTTTCAAAGATAAACAGACTTACAATATCACAAGCACGTAAAAATCGTGCTGATAGAATGTTACAAGTAAAAGTGGATGAACTTGGGTTAAAACGTTCACAATATGATGAATACAGGGTTGACCACAAAACTATTCCTGTTACAGATCTTATTTTTAGAGTTATGACATATGATCATATTCCAGAAGAACCGGGTAGAAAATTAAATCCAAAAACTGTAGCAGACACAAAAGTTAAATTAAACTTTCCACCATATAAACATTATAAGTTAAACAAAAACGGAGATCCTTTTGAAGTAGGAAAAAGCCATTATCGTAACCATAATGAGTTTTGTTTAGACCATGGAAAAATTACACCAAAGTTAGCAAATATGTTTATTAAGTTATGTCATAGATATGGTACAAGAGCTAACTGGCGTGGATATACTTACAATGATGAAATGCAAGGACAAGCATTATTACAATTATCACAAATTGGTTTACAATTTGACGAATCAAAATCAGCTAATCCATTTGCTTATTATACAGCAACAATTACAAATTCTTTTACTAGAGTATTAAACATGGAGAAGAAAAATCAAAATTTACGAGATGATTTATTACAAGAAGCAGGAGTAATGCCGTCATTAACAAGACAAATGCAAAACTCAGAAGATCAACAAAAAGAACCACCTAAAAAATGACACAATTATTTAAAAAAGCCGCGTGTTTTACAGACATACATTTCGGCATGAAAAACAATGCACGTCAACACAATATAGATTGTGAAAACTTTGTTACATGGTTTATTGAACAAGCCAAAGAACGTGAATGTGAAACTTGTATATTTTTAGGCGATTGGCATCACCAACGTTCTGCAATTAACATTTCAACATTAAATTATTCTATATCGAATTTAAAAAAGTTAAATGAAGCATTTGAAAAAGTATATTTTATTGTAGGAAATCATGATTTGTTTTACAGAGATAAACGTGAGATATCTTCAGTAGTATTTGCTAATGAACTTGCAAATATTAAAGTAGTTGATGAATGGATTGTTGAAGATGAAGTTGCTATTATACCATGGTTAGTAGGTGATGAATGGAAACAAATTAAAAAAATGAAATGCAAGTATATGTTTGGGCATTTTGAATTACCACATTTTAAAATGAATGCAATGGTAGAGATGCCAGATATAGGAACAATAAGAAGTGATCATTTTAAAAATGTTGGACAAGTGTTTACAGGACATTTTCATAAAAGACAACACAGTGGAAATATATCTTATATTGGTAATCCTTTTCCACATAACTTTGCAGATGTTTGGGATGATGATAGAGGTGCTATGTTTCTTGAATGGGATAAAAAGCCAGAATATAAAATATGGCCAGATGCTCCAAGATATAGATCAATTAATTTAAGTAAATTATTAGAAGATCCAGAAACAGTATTAGAACCAAATTCATATATTAGGGTAAAAGTAGACTTAGATATTTCATATGAAGAAGCAAACTTTATTAAAGAAAACTTTGCACAAAATTATGATATTAGAGATTTATCTTTAATACCACAGAAAAAAGAAGAACACGCACAAGAAGTAGAAGGCGAAATACATTTTGAATCAGTTGATCAAATTGTAACTAATCAATTATCAAAAATAGAATCAGACACATTTGAAAATAACGTACTAATAGAGATATATCATAACCTATGATTAAGATACAAAATATAACTATTAAAAATTTTATGAGTGTAGGGAATACTACTCAGGCAGTTAATTTTTCGCATGATGGATTAACTTTAGTTCTTGGTAATAACTTAGACTTAGGCGGAGAAGGTTCTAGAAATGGAACTGGAAAAACAACACTTATAAATGCTTTGAGCTATGCTATCTATGGACAGGCTTTAACAAATATACGTAAGGATAATCTTGTTAATAAAACTAACAATAAAAACATGATTGTTACTGTAGATTTTGAAAAAGATGGACACAAGTATAGATTAGAGCGAGGGCGTAAACCTAACAAGTTCCAATTTATCGTTGATGATGCTATTGTTAACGAACAAGGAACTGATGAAGCTCAGGGCGAAAACAGGCTTACGCAGGATGAAGTGTTGAGGGTATTTGACATGAGCCACACCATGTTTAAACATATTGTTGCCCTCAACACTTATACCGAACCATTTTTAGCAATGAAGTCAAATGATCAACGTTCTATTATTGAAGAACTATTAGGTATTTTAAGATTAAGTGAAAAAGCAGAAACATTAAAAGAACGAATTCGTGAAGTTAACGATGATATGAAATCAGAACAAGCAAGGCTAGAGCAAATAAAAGTTTCAAATGAAAAAATTGAAGATACTATTAGAAAGTTTCATATAAAAAGTTTATCTTGGGAAGAAAAACATAAAAAAGACATTAAAGAATTAACTTCTGGTATTACTGAATTAGAAAAAATAGATATTGATAGTGAAATTCAACAACATAAATTACTTACACAATGGCAAGAGCAATCACAAAAAGTTAAATCATATGAACAAAATTTAAACTTTAATAAAAGCAATTTAACGTCAATAGACAAGCAAATAGAGTCTTTAAACGCACAGTTAAGCACACTTGAGGGTAAGCAATGCCCTATGTGTGAACAAGAACTGCACACAGACAAGCATACGCACATCGTTGATGATGTTAAAGCACAACATACAGCTAAAATTGAAGAAAAAACACAAATTGAATCTACAATTGAATCAGTTACAAAACAAATTGTTGAACAAGGTGAAATTGGAGAGCAACCAATAACGGCATATGGGTCAGCCGACGAAGCATATCAGCATAGACAGAATTTAGCAGAACTAAAAACTCAATTAGAAACTGAACAACAAAAAGAAAACCCACACACTGAACAAATAGAAACTTTAAAAACTAAAAACATTGAAGAAGTAGATTACACACAAATTAATGCACTACAAAAATTAAAAGATCATCAAGACTTTTTATATAAATTGTTAACTTCTAAAGATTCATTTATACGTAAAAAAATTATTGATCAAAACTTATTATATTTAAATTCAAGGTTAAACTATTACTTAGATAAAATTGGATTACCACACGAAGTTGTATTTAAATCAGATTTAAGTGTAGAAATTACTGAATTAGGACGAGAGTTAGACTTTGATAACTTATCTAGAGGTGAACGTAATAGACTTATTTTAGGTTTAAGTTGGGCATTTAGAGATGTATATGAATCTATGAATACAACTGTAAACTTATTGTTTATTGACGAACTTGTAGACTCAGGTATGGATACTATGGGTGTAGAGTCAGCAATGTCAGTACTTAAAAAAATGTCTAGAGAACGTAGTAAAAACGTTTTCTTAATTTCACACAGAGATGAACTAACTTCTAGATGCTCAAATGTATTAAATGTTGTTAAAGAAAATGGATTCACTTCATTTGCTACAGATATCGAAACTGTAAGTCATAAATCACATCCTGATTTGTTTAAGGAAAAAGCAAATGAGCACGATACAGTTAGCACCTAACGATTTAGCATACAAATTTGAAAGTCCAGGCAGATATGCCGCCCATGTAAATTACATTAATGGGCATGATAATTTTGATATATTAGAATTTAATGCATATAATAGTAAACCATATCACTATAGTGATAGTTTTAAATTTGTTAATTTATCTAAATTAAAAAATCCAAAAAGAAGAGTACTAATAAGTCATATTAGAGAACGTTTAAATTATGATAGTGAAATATTACGTAGTCATGCTGTTTTTATTGATTGGTTAGTACAAAGCGAAATTTGTAAAGCAGAGCAAATTATATATGTTGTTGGTTGCCAAACAGAACAAGATTTTTTACATGAGTATACACAGGCTTGTTTAAAAGAACATACGTTTCAACATAAAATAAAAATAATGTCATATCCTCATTTTGAAACTGATGCTGTTTGGAGAATGTATCAAGAAGGTTTAGACATTGCTAATAGATCATATGACGAATTAAAAACTTTTGTTAAAAAAGATTTTTTATTTTTAAATGCAAAAATACATAAAGCAAATAGAATTAATTTAGCAATTGATTTATATCAACGTGGTGTTTTAGAAAATGGAATTTATTCTTTAAACACTACACACACTAGTACTGAATTATATCCTTTGGTACAACATTTAATTGATCCAGATTTGTTTGGGCATTTTTATAGCAATATACCTCATAGTCCAGATAATATAAAGTATGAAAAAGATTCAGACCATTATTTAGGATATCCTTTTGATCATACGTTGTACGAAAAAACAAAGTATAGTTTAGTTGCAGAAACACATTATGAAAACAATGCTTTTTTGTTAACAGAAAAAACAGCAAGGCCAATATTAAATAAACATCCTTTTGTTATTGCTAGTACACCTGGCTTCTTAAAACAATTACAAGATTTTGGATATCATACATTTCACGAGCTATGGCCAGAAAATTATGATAAAGAAATTGATACAAATAAACGTTTAAGCCTTGTTGCAGACACAGTTGAATACATTAATAATAATACTATTGATTGGATTTATGCTTATCAAATCTCTAAGGAGAATTACACAACCCTACAGAGGAGATATGATAGAAGTGTTAAACTATTAACAGAATGCCTTAGCGGTTCTTTTCGGATTTAGTTACCATTACCTAAGAGATAAAATCATTTTGATATATGATTGTATGTCATCATACAGAACCAGTCATAACTCACCCTGTTACGGGAAGAGTTATTTTTGACATCATACGAGGCCGTGCCATTCTAACTTTACAGTCCTAAGGAAGCGGTTAGCCGTTACTCCCATCAACTGCGTCTCATCCAACGGAACTAAAATGTATAAAGTAAGTTAGCACTACACATTTAGCTGAAGTTGTATCTTTTTCACAGAGCTTCATCATTTAGCAGATATTAGCCTTTAGTCGCAACATCAGATTCACCATCATGAAGACGCATTTCTGAGATATTTCTATCAGGTAAGGTTGCTATGTAAGTTGATATTAGTAGATATTAGCCTTTATTAGCCTTATTGTTATTAAAGTATACGGTTAAACTGGGTGTTTTGTCAAGAGGAAAATTAAAAAATATTGACTATTTGTTAAAATAGTTGTATAGTATTAGTATTATGGCTAAAGATGTAATAATATCTAATATATATGGTGAAGATGAAGAAGGAAATCCTATATTCATTGATAGAATATATGGATCCGATAACACACGTAGACTCATACAAAAAGATGGTTCAATATACCAAGGTACATTAACTAAACGTAGAATTATGGTACAGCGATTAACCAAAGAAGGAAGTTTTGCTTCTCATGTATGGGAAACAGCAGATGGGCGATGGTTTGACAGAGGTGGTATGCCAATAGATAAACCAAGTAACCTTGATGTTAGAAAAAAAGAAGAGGAAGAAAACCATGAGTAAAAAATTAACATTTATTGAAAAATTTGAAAACGATTTAAAAGCACTAACTAAATTTTTAGTAGGTGAACAAAAAGTAAAAGCAAAAAAAAGAGTAAATCCTAAAGATGCTAAAATAGAATTAAATCAAGAGGAGATCAAATAAATTGTCAGGATCTAAATCAAAAAACAAAGGTAAAACATATGAAAGAGAAGTAGCAAACTTTCTTTCAGAGCTATACCAAGAGTCATTTACAAGAGTTCCTTATAGTGGTGCATTTGTTGGTGGGAAAAATATCGTACGTACTGAAACACTTTCAGAAAATCAAACTAGAGGTTTTAAAGGAGATATTATTCCACCTGACTCATTTCCGTTGTTAGTTATTGAAGCAAAAAATTATGGTGAACTACAATGGCACAATCTTGCATTAGGTAAAGAAGTAAAACTGTTAGATAGTTTTATTGAACAATCACAAGAGTCATGCGAAGAAAATGACAAGTGGTTATTGTGTGTTAAAATTTCAAGACAAGGCGAGTTTGTGTTATGGGATCCAAAACAATGGAACAATTTAAAACACACAAAAGATTATAAAGAGTTCCACTATATTGAATATAAAGATTTTTGGAAATTAAATTCTGATGCTGTTAAACAGCAATCCAATTAAACAACTACCTGTCCAGACTTTTTAAAACGTTCTGCGTTTTCGCCGACATATTTAATAATGTCATTACGATCTACATCAGAAAGCTCCCATGCTTGTTCCCATGTAATCGATCCACGCATATACCAACAAATTTCTGTAATTTGTTTTTGTATAGCAGTTGTCTCTTTTACTAGTCCTTCAAAGTAGGCGTTTATTTCCTGTGGCTCGGCCTTTAAGAGCCACCGACGAAAAAATCCGTTGGATTGATATCTAGTTCTGTAACCCAGTTATTTTTGCAAGATTCATTTTGACATTCTAATTCAACTTTTTTCTCAACGTTCAAAGCATTAATCTCAGATAATTTTTCATCAATTTGTTTTGCCGCTTTTGAATCAATGTTTTGTAAGAATGTTAAAATTTCATTTGGATCACTTTCTTGATCACCATCTGGAGTAACAATTTTTATAATACTTCTTGCAAGAAGTTGTACACTCATATCAGCCATTTTGTTAAAACTTTTATTATATACAGACATAGCTGAAGCAGAAACATCTGAACCTTCTTTTGCTAAATTCTGTAAAGTTTTAGTTTCGTCAAATGCCGCCAATGCCGCTTCTGTTTGCATAGCATACGTGTATGGTCTAATAAACACAGTAATACCTGTATCTAATCTAACACTATAAGTTGATTCTAATAGTTTAGCTGATGATAATATATTACGCATATTAACTGTAACTCTATTATCTGTTTTACATTTTGGACATTTGGCACTGATTTCGTGTTCATCTCCGCTTGAAGCAATTCTAATTGCTATTAAAAGAGTATCGGTATCTGTAATTGGAAGTAAAGAAGGATCTTTAATTCCTGGGACACAACTTTTAATAATTGAAACCACAGCTTCACCATTTAATAGTGCATCTGGATTTTTAGTTAGAACTTCATCACGTCCAGTCATAGCCATTATAGCTAATTCACCACTCATTGACTGTTCCATATCAGTATTAAAAGCACCTTGACTTGGTATTTTAACATATAGCTTCGGGGCTCTATAATATTTTGATAATTTACTTTCAGTTGTCATTTTTTTTGTTTCCTATTATATACGTAGTTTTCTATTACGATAAATATTTATAATAATAGTATTTATTGAAGTATTTATATAGGGTTTTAATGAAATGGCAGATAACGTAATAATTAATCAAATTCAATGGGGTTCAGACCTACCAAAATGGGCTACTGAGGAAACTCAAAAAGCCATAGCAGAAAAACTGGGTGCAATTGAAAAAATTAATAAAGAAACAAAAGAGAATGATAAGAAAAATGCCAAAAAAGAAGACAAACAGAATAAAGATACTACAACAATACTAGAAAAAGGCTTTAAATCAATGAGGCAAGCCGCTGGTAAACAAACAGAAGCATTTAACAAATTTTCAGCAGATAAACTAATACCTAAAACACCATTCAAAGCATTTAATACTGGAATACAAAAGTTTGCAGGAAAACTAGGTATAGCGGGAGCGGCATTAGGTGCATTTGGATTTGTTATTGGTGGCATAGTTGGAAGATTCAAAGCATTTAGTGATCAGTTTAGAGTATTGTTTGCTACAGGTTTCAGATTTGATCAAGGCTCAATAGGTTTAGCCAAAGCGGCAGTTAGAGCTGAAATGAGTTTGGACCAGTATACTGAAATATTAGGTAGATATTCTACAACAGTTGGGGTACTTGGAACAAGAGCATTTTCAGATTTAAATGTTGCAATGAGGGATAACTTAAAAGAAGTTGGACTACTTGGTATGAACCTAGGGGAACTAACTGAGTATACAGCTGACTATTTAGATCAAAGAAGATTATTAGGTATATTAGAAGAATCAGATAGACAAGCACTAGCATCAAATACAGAAACATATTTAAAAAATATTTCTGCACTATCTACTTTACTAAATGTTTCAAGA
>CETI01052631.1_pt1 | contig 26291 bp, 41 predicted proteins | sample 361441 | NCBI WGS metagenome assembly CETI01 (sample SAMEA2622478, study PRJEB7988) | marine metagenome | biome: marine biome (ENVO:00000447); feature: deep chlorophyll maximum layer (ENVO:xxxxxxxx); material: "saline water (ENVO:00002010), including plankton (ENVO:xxxxxxxx)" | depth 90 m | reverse complement strand
ACAGGAGCAGATAGAACATTTGTTAAGTATTATATGAATGTTGTTATTTGGTTTTTTCCTGATAACTACACAATAGATTTTGGTGATGATGAAAGATTTAACACTAAAGTTTATGATGAGAACAATAATTTAGTCGAACATATTTGCGATATTAATTCGACTAACACTTTTCATTATACAAATGCTCCAGATATGCCATCCGAGTTTGAAGCAAGAAAATTTATATATACGAATGATAATGGATGGCAGTTAAAACCGGCAGACATTGATCCAACAAAAGAGTAATAAAATGAAAATTATATGCGACTTAAATGAAGATGTTACAACTTATCAATATACAGAAGATGAAGATGGTAACAGAACAGATATATTGGATGAAAATGGAAACAAAATAATTGATAATGTTAAAAAGAAAAAAAACACAGTTATTTATTTATTTGAAGATGATCTAAACATTTTATTTAATGAAAATAATTTAGTTATTAATTCACATTTAGAAGATGGCGATTATCATAAAATATTTGATCAAACAACAACAACTAACAATGCTGTTTTATATGAAGCTATTGATTATCCTGAAGATGAATGGTTACCTCGTAAATATATTTATACTTCTGATAATGGTTTTATTTTAAATGATACATGGGTTGATCCGAGAACAATAGAAAAGCCAACATCACCATCTGAGGAGTAAACAATGTCTTTTGGGTTCACTACTTATGCAGAAGGTGCTTTTTCTTCTGAAGGCATTGTTGAAATACCGGTTAATGTAACCGCAGGTGTTGGAGCTATAACTGTTAGTGGACAACAACCTACAGTAAATATTGGCAATAATATTACTGCATCAACAGGTGCTGTTACTATTGCAGGACAAACACCAACAACCTCTATAGGCATATTAATAAGTGCTAATGTTGGTAACATAACTTTAAACACATATCAGGCAAATACTAGTATAGGCGCTGATATTAATGCGGGTGTTGGAGGGTTAACTTTCACCACACAAACGCCTTCCACACTCGCAGGACAAGATTTAACTCCCGGTAATGATACCTTAACTATAACAGGATTAACTCCAAATGTTATAGAGGGAGATGTTATATTAGTAGGAGCAGGCAGTTTAACCTTAACAGGTTTACAACCTACTGTTCTATTAGGTCATGACATCAGGCCTTCTACAGATGCGTTAACTATCACAGGACAACAACCGATAAGTGCTGTTGGAAATGTAATAAGCGCTAATGTCGGAGATCTATCGCTAACAGGATTAACGCCTGTTACTAACGCAGGTATAGATGCGAATGCAGGCGCAGGCTCAATCACTATAACAGGTGAGGAGGCAGAATTTACTAATGATGTTATTATTGATGTAGGCGCAGGCTCTATAACATCAAACACATTTAGTCCTGATATAGAAGCAGGAATAAATGCTCAACCGGATAATGCTATAATAAGTATAAGCGGTAAAACACCTGATTTAATAATAGGTAAAATTATTAACTTAGGAACAGGCGCTGTTAATATAACAGGATTACAACCTGAATTTAATGAAAACGAGTTTGCTTATCCAAGCACAGGTTCAATAACCACGCAAGGACATCAACCGACAGTAAATGAAGGAGATGTAATAGCAGTCGGAGCAGGGTCAATATCCATAACCGGCATAGCTCCAACATTAGATGTATCAGTCGATGCTAAACCAAATGCAGGAAGCTTAGTATTAACAGGCAAACAACCAATAGTTCATGTTTCGACATCTATTGGTCCAATATTATATGCGAAAGACAAGCGAATAATTTACGCTAAAGACAATCGCACATTAAACACAAAATTTTAAACAAGGAGAAGAAAATGGCGGCAGGATCATTTACACTTTACAACAATGCAAAATTATTAATTGCTAATAATGGAGTCGACCTTGATGGCGATACATTTAAAGCTATGATGACTACATCATCTTACACACCAAGTGTTAGTGGCAACACAGTTAAAACAGATGTTACTAACGAGATTGCTGACTCTGATTATGGTGAGCAGACTCTAGGTTCAGTAACTGTTGCTGAGTCAGGAGGAACAGTTACATTTGACAGCGCGGACATAAATTTTGGAAGCTCAGTTACAATTAGTAATGCAAAATATTTAGTTATATACGACGATACTCACGCAAGTGATGCGTTACTTTGTTATGTTGATTTAGATACTTCAGCGGCATCCGGTGTAAGCTCAACTAATTCACAGTTTCAGGTTACTATCAACGCTAACGGCATATTTACCTTAGCATAGGAAATATTATGCCTCGTTATCCAAACGCGGTAGCTGTTGACAGCTATAATTCAACTAAAGCTGTCGGCGAAACGCTACCATATAATATTAACTGGTCCGATATGCTAGCAAGTGCTGAAACCATCAGCACTTCTAATTGGACAGTAAGTAATAGTGAAATGACTTTATCTGACTCGCAGATTAGTGGAACACAAACCACTATCAAAGCTTCTGCAGGTAAGAATGGTTATAACTATGTTTTAACAAACACAATAGTTACCTCAAATGGCAATACTGCTGTGAGGAACTACAACATATTGGTAGAACCGAAATGACTACAGACTTAGAATACGATTATGTAAATCAAGAACCGGTATTAGTAACAGCAGGAACGACTTGGAAGTGGGACAGAAGTTACTCAGACTTTAAAAGCGACACTTATACCTTAACTTATTACTTTAGAGAAAGCGCAGGTAAGAGTAGCTTTAATATTGTTGCGGCGGCTAATGGTAATAACTTTAGAATAACAGTCCCCAAAGCAACAAGCAAAGAGTATATGGCAGGTATATATACCGGTCAGGGTTTTGTTGAAAGCGCAACTGAAAGATACCAAGTATATGATGGCTCAATAGAAATACAACCTGATTATTCATTAGTATCAGATGGACAAGACTTTCGCACACATAATGAAAAAGTATTAGAGCAGATAAAAGCGTTGCTAGAAAATAAGTTTGTTGATGATGCATCTAGTTATTCAATAGCAGGTAGGTCATTAACAAAGATGTCTATAACTGAACTCTATGATCATAAATTATTTTATGAAAGAGAAGTCGTTATGGACCAAAGAAGAAATAGAGCAAAGCGCGGTCTACCGACAGGTCAAATAATATACGGAAAATTTAACAGCGGAGTATAGTTAATGGCTTTAATGGACATATTTAAAAGAAACAAAAAAGCAAAAAAGAAAAGAGAATTTACCGCAGGTAAGTTTGGCAGATTGTTTAATGATTGGAAAGCCACCAACCAATCTCCTAATGAAGAATTAAAAGGTAATCTACAAACAATAAGAGATAGAGCGCGTGATTTAGAACGAAATAATCCAATAATACAAAGGTACTTTCAATTATTAAAACAAGGTGTCGTAGGTGTTGGAGAAGGGTTTAAGATTAAAGTAAGAGCAAGAAATGCTAATGGAGAGTTAGATAGTCCTGCAAACGATTTAATAGAACGCAAATGGTATGAGTGGTGTGAGAACCCTGATATAAGCGGCAGATATAATATGCACGACCTATATCAAATGGTAATGGTAGGTTTAGTAAGAGATGGCGAAACATTTACGCAATTTATTCGTTCTAAAGATGGCTTTAAGCTAAACTTCTTAGAGCCTGATTATATTGACTCAGACTTAAATAAAGATATTAGCGATAAAAAAGAAATACGCATGGGTGTTGAAATAGAGAAGAGGTCTATGAAGCCTACTGCATATTATTTAAAGGCTAACCCATATAGTGACATATTAACTAATATTACTAATGTAGATAAGAATATAAGACTGCCTGCAGATGATGCACTTCATTTATTTGACTCGCATAGGTTTGGTCAGGTTAGAGGTTACCCTCGAATTGCTAATGTAATGACAGCAATTAAATGGTTACAAGATTTTAGATATAGTGAACTAATAGCATCTAAATCTGCGGCGGCTAAAATGGCGTTCTTAAAAACACCAACAGGCGATAATTACGCAGAAGGCTATTTAGACGATGATAATGCTTATATGCCTACTATGGACTTCTCTCCGGGTACGATTGAAATGCTACCGGAAGGCTATGATATAGAGTTTATGGATAATAAACATCCAAACACGAATGTAGACCAATATGATAAGTCAATGATTAGAACAATAGCGTCAGGTTTAGGCGTTAGTTATGCAAGTTTATCTAATGATCTATCACAAACAAGCTACAGTAGTTCAAGAGTCGGTCTATTAGATGAAAGAGATTATTATAAGCAGAACCAATCGTGGTTAATTCACCATTTTTGCATACCTGTATATAGAGAATGGTTAAAACACAATCTAACCATAGGAGCGTTAGAATTTAATAATGGACCAATAAAGTTACAAAATTACGATAAATTTGCTTATAGCTGTTCATTTATACCAAGAGGTTACTCTTGGATTGATCCACAGAAAGAAATTCAAGCATCACAAATGGCTTTAAATAATGGCTTAATGACGATGCAAGATGTTTTGAACCAATATGGTAAAGAGTTAGGCTCACACTTTAGTGAGTTAGATGCTGAAAAAGCATTAGCTGATCGGTTTAAGATCGAGTTGGCGTTTCAACCATTTGGAACAAAGTTTAACACCACCACCGGTGAGGTCTATGACCAAGGTCCGGTAAATAACCAAGAAGGAGAAGAAGATGCCTGAAGAAATCAAAGCTCAGATAGGCGAAAATGCTGATGGAGACAAATTCAGCATAGTTTTAGAACCTGCATATAAAGAAGAGGAAGAAGAAACAGAAGAAACTGAAGAAACAGCGCCTGCTGAAGAAGCATCAAATAGCTACGAAGATGAAGAGGAGTCTAGAAGTAAAAAGAAAGGCTTGTCTTTAAGAGAAGGAAATGTTGAACGCGCTTCCTTCCCGTTAGAAATACGCGAGGCTACTAATACTTCAGATAGAACTTTAACAATGTCTGTAAGTTCAGAGTCTCCGGTCCAAAGAACATTCGGCAACGAAATTTTAGGACATAGAGATGGAGAGGTTAGATTATCTCGACTATTAAGAGATGCTCCACTCCTATTAAACCACAATACTGAAAACCAAATTGGTGTGGTTGAAAATGCAACGCTTGACAGTGATCAGGGTAGATTATTGGCAACAGTTCGGTTCGGTGAATCGGAATTGGCAAGTGATATATTTAGAGATGTTCAGACAGGTATCCGAAAAAATGTAAGTATCGGTTACCAAATTCACAACATGGAACGAAGTGAAGACGAGACCAGTCAAGATGTCAGAGTCACTGATTGGGAAGCTTATGAAGTGTCAGTAGTAAGTGTGCCTGCAGATAATACTGTAGGTTTTGACAGAGGTCTTAATTTAGGTCGTTCACAATCACTTATAGATAATCTTAACAAGGAGAAAAAAATGTCAGAAGAAAATAAAACTGATAATAGCGTAGACCTTGAGTCTGAAATTAGAACTAAAGTGTCAGAAGAAATGAAGCAAAGAAAGAATGAAATTGCTGAAATTCTTGAAATTGGCGCAAGACATAATAAATCAGACTTAGCGAGAAAAGCAGTAGAAGACGATGTAAGTCTTTCAGCTTTTAGAGGTCAAATTTTAACAGAGCTAGAAAACACTCCAATAGAGAAACAAGAAATTGGTCTTAATGATCAAGAAAAAAGAGAGTTCTCTATTGTAAGAGCGGCTAAAGCTAAAGCAGGTATGATTAGCAGAGAGGAAGCGGCTTTTGAATTAGAAGCATCAGAAGCTTACTCAAAGAAAATCAGAAAAGAAACACAAGGTTTCTTCATTCCTGAAGATGTAACTAATGATTGGGGTCAGAGAACAATGAACACTGCAAACAGTTCTTCATTTGTTTATACTGATAAGCAGTATGGTAATTTAATCGATGCATTAACACCATTCAGCACCATTCTACAAGCTAACCCAACATCAATTCCGGGTAATACAGGTAACATCGTGATACCTAGAGTTTCTGCTCTAAGTACAGTCGGATGGGTAACTGAAGGAAATGATGTTAACCAAAGCGATCCAACATTAGACAGCATTACACTTGATGAAAAGACTGTTGGCGCGGCAACTGACTTAACGAGAAGTCTACTACAAAATACCGATGGCTTTGCGATTGAGCAGATGGTGAGAACCAACTTGCTTAGAGCAACTGCTGTTGGCATTGATGACGCGGCTCTAAATGGAACAGGTGCTGCAGGACAACCTACAGGGCTTCTTAATGTAGCCGGTGTAAATGCAGTAGCATTCGGTGTTGCAGGCTCACCTACTTATGCCGAACTAATAGAATGTGAGTCAGCTATATTAGCCGACAACAAAGCATTAGATGGCGGTAGCGTTGCAGTTATTACAACACCTGCACTAAATGGATATGCTAAGTCACTCGCAACTAATGGCGCAGGCTCACCTGTAGCTCAACGCGACGGCTTCATAGACGGCAGAAGAGTATTAATCTCAAGTCAAGTAGCGGCTAACAAATATATCCTCGGAGACTTCTCTGAGTTTATAGTTGCAACTTGGGCAGGCGGTATTGAAGTAGAAGCTGATCCATACGCATTATTTAAAAGCGGCGGATTAAGACTAAGAGTTCTAACTTCATTAGACTTCGGTGTTAAACACCCGGTGTCTTTCGCAATTGGAGCTTAGTGCTTAATTGACTTTAACAACTAAAAACACCTTTGAAGGAGATGGGAGGGAGAAATCCCTCCCTAATAAAAATATGAAAATAAAACCAACTAGAGATATGTATATTAATGGCGTAGTCGTAAAAGCAGGTGAAACTGTTGAATGCGATGACAGAGATGCTAATTATTTAATTAACAACGGATTAGCTGTAGATGCTAAAGCAAAGTCTAAAAAAACAGACCGCGCTGTTAAAGGCGAGGAGCTAGAAACTCGTGGAGATTAAATTAATTAAAGATACTGAAGTTTTAGGTATTAAAAGAAAAAAGGGAGATGTAATAGATCTCCCACCTGATAGCGCTGAAAAATATATAAATGCGAAATTAGCAGAACCTAACAACGAAACAGTAGAAGAAGTTATTGCTAAACCAAAAACAGGCAGTCTTAACGCGAAGAGTGAGTAATGGGTATATATACGACACCATTAGCCTTCTTTAATACTCATGCGTTTGGTCAAAATATTACTTATACAGTAGCGTCATCAAACGATACCTATATTTTAAAGGCAATATTTGAAGACCCGTATTTTACTTTTGATGGTGGTGGAGCACCTGTATCAAGCTCCACTCCAACCATACAATTAAGAACACAAGATTTACCTAATGGATATGCGGCAGACGATACAATAGTCCTAACGGATGAAGTCACAGATACAGAAAAAACATTTAAGGTTAAAGAAATACAACGCGATGGCACAGGCATTTCTTTAATTCATTTACAATTACAATAGGCAGATATGTCACACGCAAGACAACAAATTAGAGACCGGATAATAACAACATTAACCGGATTAACAACAACAGGCAGTAAAGTTTATAACACTAGGTTATACTCTCTAGTGCCTAACGCAAATCTACCATGTTTGTTAGTTTACACTAACGACGAGGCTTGTGAGCGTGAATATGGCAGTCCATCTACCTATAAACGAATGTGCGTCGTATCTATTGAAGGGATTGCAGAAGGCAACACATCAATAGAGAACACTTTAGATACTATATCAGGAGAAGTAGAAGATGCACTCGGAGCTGACCCTAATTTAAATGGCAAGGCAATAGAAATATCATTAACCTCGACAGAGGTAGAGATAACAGCAGAGTCTGAAAAACCTATTGGACTCATAAGATTAAATTATGATGTTCTTTATTATACAAGAGCAACTAATTCACAAACACCTATAATTTAAGGAGATATTATTATGGCAATAGCTAAAGGTTATGAAGCAGTAGTTAAAGTCGGCTCAGATACATTGGGTCAAGTTACTGACTTCTCATTTAATAAAACAGTAGATAGCGTTGAAACATCATCAATCGGAACAACTAGCAAATCATTCGTCAACACACTTGAGTCTTGGTCTGGTTCAGTTAATTTATTTTTTGATGATGCAGATACAGCAGGCGCGGCTTTACTAACTGCTTGTGCAGGCGGTGGATCAAGCGTAACAGTTTCTTTCTATGTAGAAGGAACAACATCAGGCGTGGATAAATACTATTCAGGAGATTGTTTAGTTTCTTCGCTTGATTGGAGTGAGTCAGCTAATGGATTACTAACTGCATCAGTTAGTTTAACAGGCACAGGCGCACTATCACAAGCAACAGCACCATAAGGAGATTAAATGAGCTTAAAGGACCGGCTCTTAGAGCTACAAAAGGGAAAGGAAAAATATTCTTTCTCTATACCCGGTTTGGCTGATAATGGAGACCCATTAAAAGTCTTTTATTCACAACTAACAGTTCGAGAGGACACAAGACTTCGAAAACAATACCCTGAATTTTATAAACAACTTCAATCAGGTGATCTACCAAGCTTTCAAGCTATAGTAGATTTAATCATAATGAAATTGACAGATGAAGAAGGGACAAAAGTTTTTGGAGATGATGACCGCTCTTATTTATTAGGAATGGATGTTAAGTTCATAACTGATGTTGGCGCAAAATTATTAGAGAATATCTTTGATGTTCCTGATGTTGAGCAAGCTGAAAAAAACTAACTAGCGATCAGTTTACATATCTTATTTATTTATTAGCTGATCGTAAACACACCACTATAGATGCAATATTAGATTTAAGCTTTGAAGAGTTTGTCTATTGGATTGCGTTTTATCAATTAGAAGCAGAGAAAATTAAAAATGAGTCAAGCAAAATTAAGCACGCTACTAGTAGCTAAAGACCTAACGCGTGGAGTGTTTAGAGGTTTTACTAGGTCACTAAGTATAGCTAAAAAAGCAGTATTTAACTTTAAAACAGGTCTAGTAGCTCTCGCAGGTATTGCAGGACTCGGTATCTTAACGCAAAGAACCTTAGAGTCAGTCGATGCTAATAAGAAGATGGCTGACAGGATTGGTTTAACTACCAAACAGTTAGGCGGCTTTGAATTAGCCGCCGCACTTGCCGGCGAGAAAATATCTACTGTTCAAAAGACATTAGAAAAGATGGAGAAGAACTTAGGTGAGGCAGAGCAGGGTATAGGTACTGCTAGATATGCTTTAGAAGCTCTTAATTTGTCTGTAGCTGAGTTAAATAGACTGTCACCTGATGAAAGGTTTAAAAGATTATCAGATGAAATAGCAGGTCTTGCAACGCAACAAGAAAAATCCACTCTATCTTTCCAATTATTTGGTAAAGGTGGTATGGCTATGATCCAAGTGTTAGAGCTAGGATCAGAAGCTTTAACGCAGATGCAAGAAGATGCTGTTAAGCTTGGTTTAGTCTTAAATGCAGAAGCTTCAGCTAGCATTGAAAAATTTAACGATGACTTCTTTTTATTAAAAACAATCGGAGGAGGTGTATTTAGAACATTTTTAGTTGGATTAATACCGGCAATGACTAAAATGGTCGAGATAGCGATTAAATTTGCAAAACAATTTAGTGAGAATGGTGGACCACAAAGAGCCGCACAAAAGTTACTCGATATATTTGTTAGATTAAGTCACGGAATAGTCTCAGGATATGAAGGTATATTAAAGATGTCCCATGCTATTGGGATGATGGTTAATAATATGCCGAAATGGTTAGTCGGAGAAGAACCTATTAAAGAAGGTTTCTTTATGGCTATTGAAAAAGGTCAAAAGGATGTCGATAAGATAAGAGCCGGTATTGATAAAGTCGGAGATGCGGCTAAAAATCTTTTAAATACCACAAAGAGTGAAAACGAATTATCGGAAACACTAGGTTTAACAAATTTAGTAGGAGAAAGTAAAAACGCAGTAAGTGCTTTTAATAAATTAAGGACCAAGGTTGAAGATTTTAGAGGAGCCGCTCTAAGTCACGCCGCCTCATTTACAACAGCATTCGGAAAAGCTTTTGAAAATGTTATATTAGGAACAAAAAGAGTCGGAGAGGCATTTAAAGACCTAGGAAGGCAGATATTAGCGGCATTAGTTAACTTATTTGTCCAAAAAATGATACTCGGACCAATTTTAGGACCATTTGAGACATTTTTTAAAGGATTATTACCTACTCCTCAAGCATTAGGCGGTCCTGTTAAGGCAGGTGGAACATTCTTAGTCGGTGAAAAAGGACCTGAATTGCTAACATTAGGTAGAATGTCCGGAACTATCACTCCTAATAATCAATTAGGCGGCACAAATCAGACAATTAATATAACAACAGGTGTTCAATCGACAGTTAGAGCTGAAATTTTATCCTTATTGCCGGCAATAGCTCAAGCATCGCAAGGACACATGATAGATAATAGAATGCGAGGCGCGGAAGTATGACTATAACCTATCCATTATCAGTTCCTAATACTACTAGTTTTGCTTTAGTCAGAATGTTAGGAGTAAGCAGTACAGGTCAGACTGTTTCTCCATTTACTCAAACTACACAACAATATCAATGGGCAGGACAATATTGGGAGGCAGATATAACGACTATTCCTCTTAATCGCGCTCAATCAGCTGAATGGGAGGCTTTCTTTTTAAAGTTAAAAGGAACTTTTGGCACATTCTATCTACAACCTGACCCTAATTCCCTCACTAACCAAGGCACTAACGCATCCTCTCCCGGTTCTCCTACCATTAATGGCGCTCACAGCGCTAATATTTCCTCATTATCTTTAACAGGCGCTACAGGCGGTCAGACCAATTATTTCAAAGCATCAGATTATATTAGTATCGGAACAGGAACCTCTAAACAGTTATTTAAAGTTTTATCCGATGCAAATACTGATGGCGGAGGAAATGTTACAGTCGATATATTCCCACGATTAAGAACAGCTTTATCAGGTGGAGAGAGTGTAACGACAAGTAACTGCACAGGTGTCTTCCGATTAGTTAGTAATGAAATCACATGGACTGTAAATCATCAAAGTTTATATAGCTTAAGCTTTAGCTGTCGCGAGGCACTATAATGGCTCGGACTATTGATTTTCAGACTCAAATAAACGCACAATTAGTAGAGCCTTTTTATGCTGTTCATTTAGATTTTTCAGGAAGTGTTACTAGAAATGTATACACAGAAGTATTAGCTACAGGAGATGGCAATAGATACTCATTAAACAATACTCAACAATTAGTTGTTAATGTTGCGAGAGGAAATACTATTGTTTTTGATCAGAGCGACAGCTCTAACGCAGGACATCCACTATTATTAGCATCAACATTAGATGGAACGACTTATTCTACAGGTGTTACAACGACAGGCACTCCGGGTAACGCAGGAGCTAAGACTGAATGGGTTGTTGATAGCACAGCTCCTAATACTTTATATTATAAATGCGGCTTACATTCAGGAATGGGTGGAGAAATAAATATTGCTGACCCTGCTCTTAATTTATGGAGTGGATATGGCGAGATAACTTATGACGGCATAACTTATATAGGCGCAGGTGAGTTCGGACAAATATCAGAAATAAAACAAGAAGAACAAATTAAAGCAAATGGCATTAATTTATCCTTATCCGGTATACCTAACGATTTAGTTGCATCAGCTTTATATGAAGAATATCAAAATAGAACTGCTAAAGTTTTATTTGGTGTTTTAACAGATGGTATATTAGTACAAAACCCATACACCTTGTTTATTGGTAAAATGGATGTAATGACAATCCAACAGGGTGGTGAAACATCTTTAATTTCACTCACAGTAGAAAATTCATTAATAGATTTAAAAAGAACGAGACGACTGCTTTACACAGATGAAGACCAAAAGGCCTTACACACAGGTGATGCTAGTTTAAGGTTTGTTGAAGCTTTACAACAAAAAGAAGTGTTGTGGGGTGTTCCATATAGTGTTGTAGCACCAACAGTTTCAGCTCCATCGCAAGCAGAATTAGATAAAATTTTAGAAGACTTCCAATCAGGTAAGTATTACCCGTTTTAACATGAACGATTTAGAAACATTTATAGCTCAAAAATTACACGAACCATTTAAATATGGTGTGAATGACTGCATTACATTTTCAGCAGAAGCAATAAGATTAGCAACAGGAATAGATCATTTAAAAGATATAAAAAAATGGAATAGTGAAATGCAAGCGAGCAAATTATTAGATAAAATGGGTTATAAAAGCTTAACTGATGTTATTGACAGTCGGTTTCGCCAACACACCAATATTAATAAGTTACAAGATGGCGATGTGGTAACAGCAGAGCAAACATTAGATAAAAGGTTTAATGAATTAGCGTTAATTTATTATCAAGGCTATTTATTAGGACCTGCTAAAGAAGGTCTGCATAAATGTGAAGTTAATGAAGGTAAAAATTTTTTTAATGTAAGAAGTTTGAGGTTAGGATATGCCTGATTTTGCAGCATGGTTATCAGCGCTAATAGTAGATGCAGGTGCGGCTATAGCGTCGGCATTCGGAGCGACAGGAAAATTAGCTACAGTTATATCTTGGGCGGCTCAGGCAGTTATAGTGGGAGTGCCATTATATTTCACAGCTAGAGCAATGATGCCTAAAGTTGATATGACCGGACTATTAGGTCGAGGTACTTCTCATAGAAACCCAATAACATCTCGCAAAATTATCTATGGAAGAGCTAAAGTAGGCGGTCCAATATTATATATGGCAGAGGCAGAATATACTCAGTCAGGAACACCAGGAATGGATAGAGGTAATCTTTATGTATTGATTGGATTAGCCGGACATCAATGTGCTGAGATAGAAACAGTTTATTTTAATGATGATGTTTTAACAATAAACGGATCAGGTGTGGTTACTTCTCCATCTCGTTATTATCCTAATAGTGAAAGTAGAGCTACAATATTTACAGGATTAATTGGGACAACTACTCAATATATTGGAACTATTTGGGGTAATAATACTGATTTAGATAATGCTACCGACAAATTTAAGGGGATCTGCTGTTTACAGGTTATATTAGGTTATGATCAAGAAGTTTGGGTCGGAGGTATACCGGCAATTAGTGCAATAGTTAAAGGTAACGACCAACTATATGACCCACGCGATGCTTCAACAGGGTGGAGTGAAAATCCTGCTATTATATTGCGAGATTATTTAACCAATACAGTTTATGGCATGGGAATTAGCGCAAGTATGGTAGATGATACTTTAATAAGTGCGGCGGCTAATGTTTGTGATGAAACAGTTAGTTTAGATGGTGGAGGAACACAGAAAAGATATACTTGCAATGGCACTTTAGATACAGCGCATAATTTTCAGCAAAATATTGAAACTATTTTAAATAGTATGTCAGGATTTATGGTCTTTAGTAATGGCAAATTTAAAGTTTATGCAGGCGAATATAGAACGCCTACTGTAACGATAACAGATGACGATTTAGCCGGTCCTGTTAATGTAATTGGTAAGCCAAGTAAAAGAGAAGCAATTAATATTGTTAGAGGTGTCGCAATAGGAGCGTGGAGTAATTATCAACCTACATCATATCCTGAAGTTCGTGACTCAGCGGCTATAACAGCAGATGGCGCAGAATTAGTTGCACAATTACCTCTACCAATGACTGATGATAGCACTATGGCTCAACGATTAGCTAAAATATTACTTAAAAGATCACGACAGCAGATGACTTTAAACCTTAGTTTAAAATTAACTAAATTTGCTCTCGAACCGGGTGACACCTGCTCAGTTACATTAGAGAGTTTAGGCATTAAAAATAAAGTATTTGAAATAATGCAATGGACCTTCGGAACTAGTGGGTCAGGAGAAGGATTAGCATTAACTGTTGATGTTCAGTTAAGAGAGACAGAAAGCGCTGTTTATGATTGGTCCACTAGCGAACAAAACGACCCTGTTGCTGTTCCACAAGTTATAATAACTAACCCAACATCAGTAGATGCTCCTGCGTTTGCTCTAACGCAGACACAAGGATTATCAGAAGACGGCACTATTATAGATCAAGTAGAGGTTAATATAACTGACCCTACTAATAATAAGTTTGTTTATGAATATGCAATTGAACACAAAGAGTCGACTGCATCTAATTATGAAACCACATCAGTATTAAGAGAATAAAATGGCAAAAGCAACAGTCAGCGAGGTAGATAAGAAGGTAGCTGTTATAGAACAGAAATTAACAGACCACATTGTATCTTGTGAAGATATAGGAGAGAGGACTCTCGACAGAGTTAAGAGATTGGAGATGATTTTATTAACAGCTACATCATCTTCTTTAATTTTACTCCTTAAACTAGCATTTTTTAGTTAAACGCCACAGGAGTCGATATAAGGCTCACACAAGCGTTTATATATATTTATATTAATTAGTATTACTTAGGCTCTGTATGCGCATTTGTGCGCGTTTGTGAGTCTTTTTTTTATCAAATTAGAGGTAATTTATTATGATTAGCATTATTGGCTCACTATTGGGATTTAGCACTTCATTTGTGCCTAAAATTCTCGATCACTTCACTGAAAAGCAAAAATTTAAGAACCAAATGGCATTAATGCAGGCTCAAAGCAAAATGAAAGTAAGTGAAGCTAATGCTCTTGCTAAAATTCAGCAAAATAAATCTATTTATGCTCATGACGAGGCAATAATAAAAAATACTTCATCAGGTTTTATTAGTAACTTAAGATCATCGGTCAGACCTATCTTAACTTACTGTTTTTTTCTAACTTACCTAGCATTTAAGGTCGTTATTATAGTTATAGCGATACAAGAAGGCGATGAGGCTTTAAAAGCTATAAGAGATAGCTATTCAGAGGAAGATTTTGGACTCTTATCCATTTGTGTTTCATTTTGGTTCGGGTCGAGGCTCCAAAAATGACAAGATGCTTAATAGGACCGGTTATATCCGGCAAAACATACGATATTAGATGTAAAGCAAGAAATAACGCAGGTTATGAGTCAGCATTCAGTTCGGTTTCGCAAATTACTATAAATGCTAATACAAACCCACCAAGTGCGCCTTCTAGTTTATCCGCTACAAGCGATCCAATAGCAATAGTCTTAAAATGGACCAACCCTAGTGATAAAGACCTAAAGGGAGTGGAGATTTATTACTCAACATCTAGTGGCGGCACATTTAACCTATTGGGCTCGATAGATGGAACACCCGGACAACAAGAATATAACTTGAATTATGATACTGCCTTTAGTTTAAACCAAACCTACTACTTTAAGGTTAGAGCGGTTAATAATTCAGGTGTTGCTAGCGCATACACCGCAGAGGTATCAGCTCAATTCAGCACAATAGCGACAAGTGATGTCACTATGAACGCTATATCTAATATATCAGGGTCCATTGTTAGCTCTAACGCATCAGCTGAGTCGAGTGTTCAGGATGCAGTCACCTATTCTGCTAACGGAACAGGAAGTGATAGCACTACTTTTAATGGTTATATGGCGGCAGAGATAACATTAGGAGCTATTGACAGCTCTATTGCCGGTTTTTTAATTAACGCAAACGCATTAGCTAGCAAAAGGACTGTTCTTGCTACGAAATATGCTTATGCCATAGTTCTTCAAAAATTACCGACTAACGCATATTGGACTAAAGCTAACGCATCAGGAAATTATGCTGTGTTCTTAGGAACAGGCGATGCCACCGGACAAAGCTCGACAGAAGGTATACAGGGTAGCTTTAGCTCATCATTTTTAGATGATGCAACAGGAGTTACCGGCACGACAGGGTCTAAATATGGATTATTTATCTATGAGCCTACTGAAACGACAGACCAATATTGGATATTCGGTGGAACAGGACTAACTATCACGGAGTTAAAACGATGAGCCTAACTAAAGTTAAAGGTTACTTTTACAATAATGACGGAGATCTGATTGAGAGCTATATCGGACACCTAAATTTAGATGATATGGATGAGGTCCTAGAATATAGAAAGAATGCAGTTGGTTTTATAGAAACCGAATTAGTTAACACAGAGGTTTTTAAATACGATTTAGAAACACAAACAATAGTGGAGATTTAGATGGATAAAATACTATCAATTATCAAAAGTATTATATCGCCTGAGCAGAATTGGTCAGCTTTTGCTATGAAGATAACAGGCCTTATAGTTGTATCTATAATTGCTTACTTTGGATTTCAACAATACACCAATCTAACTGCTGATGAAGATAATCAAAACATTCCAATAATAGAGGTTTTTGAAAATCAACCAGAAAAGAAAACTGAGGTTGAAGATTTAATAAATAAATTATTAAGGTCAGATCGCGATATTCAATCTGTTTGGTTATATGATTGGGTAGATGCAAGAAATGTAGTGCCTTTAATGATGCTACCAAGAAATAGTGAAGATTTGTTGCCAACCGGATATTTTATGGAGGGTGATGAGTATGTGATTGGTCATTTTGTTTTAAATCAATGCACATCATTAGATAGAGAAATTTTAAATATAGCTTGTCCTATAATTTCCACTTTAGACGCTTGGGGGGTATTGGTTGTAACTTTTCAAGATGGTAGTCCAAATTTAAAGACTACCAAAGCTACATCAATGAAAATATCTGAAATTTTATACTTACAAAACAATTAAAAGGAGATGTTATGAAAATAATTACTATATTACTACCATTGATATTAATAGGATGCGGCAGTTCACGAATAATGCTGAATGCAGATATTCCTCAAGACACAGAAATATCAATTGAAATAACAACCGATAATACTAACGAGTAAGATGAATATTTATCCTGCTAAGTTAGTTAGAATAGTTAATGGAGCAACGATTAAGTGCTCCATCAACTTAGGTTTCGCAGTATGGCTACATAATGTAAGAATACATTTAGCTCATATTGTTTGTCCCACCGGAAATAATGGCGCTAAAGCTACTGATCATTTATTAGATATATTGCCTGAAGATTTTATGTTAACACTTCATCAAGTAGCATCAGAAAATGAAGGCAAGTTTATTGCCACGCTATATCCTCAACAAAAAAAGACTTACGAAAAAGAAGAGAGCATAAATGCTCGAATGCTAGAAAGCGGTCTCGTTAATAAATACGAATAAATGGTCGGAGTGGCAGGATTTGAACCTGCGACCCTTCGCTCCCAAAGCGAATGCGCTAACCAGACTGCGCTACACTCCGAAGGCAATCTATTATCATAATTAATATAATAATGCACTATCTATGGACATTTTATGGACATAAGAAGTTGCGTAGTTAGATGAAATAAGATGAAATAAGATGAAATTAGATGAAATTAGATGAAACGCAAATATAGCAACCATGCGATTTTGACGCTCACATTGACTTTTGAGCATACTATAATACTATGGTTTGGGAGCAGGGGGTCAATTAGACAATTATCCCAATAAACCGCAGAAAATAGCCATTATAATTTAAACTCACTCTAAACTACTGTATTTATGGACCTTTTATGGACTTTAAAAGTAGACTTAAACGATTAGTTACGCCAATATCTGATTATATACATCAGAAAGGGAGATAAAAATGAAAACACAAATTACCTTAACAGAGTTACAAAAAGACAGCTTAGAGTTAGCTATTAGAACTGATATAGAAACAGCACAAAATTCATTAGAAGAAGCTCTTGATAGTTTAGAAGATATAAAGTTAGGTGGTAGATCAGCTATTTATGATGGCATTAATACATTGGAACAATGTGAAGATTATATAAAATATTACAGACAACACCTTAGATCATTATATTCTGTTTATAAGAAAATAGGTTATAACCCAAGCTATCTTAAAGGTGACAAATGAAGACTAAATTTCAAAAAGAATTAGTTACCGGGAACACATACTTTCGCGCTGATGCGCGGAGGTATGGAGGACCTCGCAGAAGATTTAAGACTATAAAAGAGTGCGAGGCATTTATTAAAGAATGGCAAAAATTCTCTGAGGAGGGTGTATCACTAGACGCATCAAATGTTTCAGTTAAGGAATGGTGTCAGGCAGGCGAATTTCAGTATGAAGAAGAAAAAGCGGCAAATGGAGTTAATGTCTTTAAATTAAATAAAGATAATAAACGCATATTAAAGTTTGATAACAAAAAACCCTGCCACATGAGAGACTTATATTCTCGCTATTTAGATGGCAATATTTCTTATAATACTCTGCGCCAACATAATGACGCGATGTTATGGCTAGAAGAAGTAGCAAGAAAGACTGACAGAATGATAGATGCTAACCCTCAAGCTTTATCAAAAAAATTATATGAGAAAGCCAAAAGAAGAACAAGAAATGTCGGCGGCACTAATATATCTAATGGGAGAGCGTGGGGAACTTACAGAAAATATATGGGTAATATAGTAACCGCATTTAAAAACTTTGAAGTCGAATATAAAGCGACAACATTAATTCATACTCATAGATTTATAGAAGAACCAACAGGTCGGAATGACTTAAAGAAGGCTAAAGCTACGAGTTATGACTTAGAACAGGTTAACGAATTTTTTGAAGAGATGTTTGATGATGTTCATGGTTATAGCAGAGGCATTAGATCGCATGGAGATATATCTGATAAGATGACTGAGTCTTTAAAAATGCAAATAGCGGTTTTAATTGCGGCAGGATTAAGACGAGGTGAATATATAGCGCTAACTTGGGATGACTTAAAATTAAGAGATGACGCATATTATCTTGAAATTACAAAGATTTACAACAAAGGCACAAATCAGTTACAATCGCACATGAAAAATAAAAAGGAGATTAGGCGAGAGGTTCCTCTTCCTGCCTCTATCGCTGAAAGGCTATTAAATTATAAAGCAATGTTAAATGAGACTGATTTAAAGAATAATTTAATGTTCCCTAACACGCAGGGTAACTTAGATAAGAGATGCCGATTATATAAAAGTATGAATAACGCAAATAAGCGAGTATTTGGATCAAGAAAGACTAATGGACATCAATGGCTAAATATTCACGATTTAAGGCATATATGCGCGACTAACTATATTAGAGCCGGCGCTAGCCTTACAGAAACTAAGAACCTATTAGGTCATACTTCCGAAGAAACTACGGAACGACTATATATTAGCGAGTTTAAGCAGACCGCTGATGAACTAAAAGCAAAAAATAAATATCAAAGTGTGGTGTTCGTGGCTGATACCGCATAATGCCTAACTCCCATAATTCGATGTCTTACGAAGAAGCCGAGGCTCTGCTATCTAAAGCAGAGCAGGTGGGTCGTAATAAACCTTTTAAAACGCAGAGTGAATTAGCCTTATCTATGGAGTTAACTATAGATCAGTTAAAAGGCAGACTTAAAACTGCACGCCATATTATTAAGTTAAAGGTGAATGGCGAGGAGGATAACTACCAAACATTTCATATTAAAGGTCTTGAAAAGATACAAAATCGCGAAGAGATGACCGCCGACGAGATTATGGAGTATGCGCACACGAATTGGAAAAGAAAAAAAGAAAAGAATGATTTAATTAATTTAATTCCGGTTAAGTTCTCTAAGGATGTGGTTACCGGCATTTGCGTTTGGGGTGACCCACATCTCGACGATGGCGGCACGAATTGGGATGCCTTAATGGACCTAATGGATATATTAAAGGAGTTTGACGCTGACAGAGGCTCTATTGATCCCATATATAGCGTAAATATAGGAGACTCACATAATAATTGGGTGGGAAGGCTCTCACTTCGATATTCTGATGAACAAAAAATGACTAAAAGCCAAGTATACAAGGTAATAGAAAAAATAATCAGCGAGGTAAACTTCATTTTACTTCTGAGGGGTAACCACGATATGTGGCAACCGGGTAATATTCAGTATGATAAGATGGAATGGTTTGCTCAAGGTGTTGGAACACTAGCAATGGATTGGAGAGCGAATATAGACTTTCAATTTCCTAATGGAGTAAGTGTTAAGGCAGACTTCCGACACGACTTTCCGGGTCATTCTATGTATAACAGTCTTCATGGATTGCAAAAGGCTAACCTCTTTAATACTGATGCAGATATATATGTAGCCGGACATCGTCATAATTATGCTAAATCAGAACTGCCATCAACTAGATATGTGAATGGATTTAGTGCGCCTGCTCATTTATTAAGGGTTAAAGGATTTAAAGATATAGACTCGTATGCAGATCAAGGTGGTTTCCCTCGTCAAGATTATGGTCACGCCGGATTAATAGTAATTGATCCATTAACTAACTTACAAAATAGAATACAAATTTATAGTGATATAAGGTATGGCGCGAATGTAATTAGATTATTAAATGCTGATTATAGAAAAAGAGGCCTGATTAAATAACCAGACCTCTTTCATTCAATTTTTAAGTATTAAGTCCTAATTAATCCATGCATCCTCCATTAGTTAATAATAAAATCTATTAGCCTTACTCCTATTATAAATAGCAGTAATGACATCATTAAACTCTTCATATATTCTCCTTAACAATTACACATCTAATAGGCTCAGGTTTCTTTTCTTGATTTATTATCAATAAAAAAGGGATAATAAATAAAACAAAAAAGAACATCATTATTTTGTCCCATATAGAAAATATTGGTTCTTCATTCATAAAATTACCTCAGCGACTTCTCTTGTATATCGACTAAATAAATTCATTTCCATTTCCTCGCGTGCTCCACCTAGACTGTTGCTTTCTAAATAGCAAAATATTATGAACACTATATTTATAATTAGATCTCCTACATCCGACCTGAATATTTTACAGAAGTATCATCCTCATTTAACTCTCCATATATCCATTGAAAAACATCAGCTGTCTTCCATACCTTAGAATGCATAGGTTTAGGAAAATCGCCTGCGTCAATTAATTCTTTTAATTTTCTTTCACGATATTTTTGATCTTTATAAACAGAGCCATAGATAAGCTTGCTAACCACATCAAGATTTATAGTGCCGCCATATTTTTCTACTGCTTTAAAAAGGGATGTCATCGTCTATAGCTTCCTCTTCTTCTTTCATTATACTTTCTTGCAGTTCTGCGGCATCCTCCTGATGCTTATTTAACCAACTATCAGGGTCATCTATTTTATCTTTTAAATAGTTAATAGAATATTCGCTGTGATCGCTTAAAACGATGCCATAGCTATATCTGTCGTTCTTTTTTTGATTTAACCAAACTGTTCCTTCAAACAATTCAGAGTAGGGTATCCACTTTCCTTTAGCGGTGTTATTCTTAAACACCTCAGCTATCTTTTTTAATATAGCCTTATCATCTATAGCGTTCTTTAAATCTTCAAATGTGCTTGCGGCATCTAATTTATAATCAGTACATAACTTATCGCCATCTATAAAATTATCCTGACCTATAGGTTTATTGCCTGTAGCCTCCCAAGGCGGCTTGTCTATATAGAACTTTAAATAAGTGTTAACCGGTCTACCTTTTTTATATCTATCTATAACTGCTTTTACTTTGTTTGGATTAGGCATAATTAAACCTCAAAATCCGGAGCTGTCGGTGGTTTACCTCTAGCTGATGGGTTAGGAGTAGAAGAGTCTATTTGGGGTTCATTAACAGGGTCTTCCGATGAAGTGCCGGTAGTGCCTTCTCCATCAGGGTCCTCCTCTACTCCAATAGCAAGACAAGTTCCTATAATATACCTACGGAGATAGGTAATGCTAGAACCTAGACCTTGCCAATAATTTTGACCTTTTATTTTATCGTTATCTAAATGTATCTTAGATGCTCTGCCATAAGGTCCGAATGTTTTATGAATTAATTGAAAGTTTATTATTTGAGTAGGGTCAACACCTATCGCATGGGGTTCTTCATAACTAAACCACATCTCAAATATAAAATTATGTTCTTCCATCGTTTCTTTTACCCGGAGAACTGATTGCAGGTCTGCATATTTATAAGGTTTATTTGGTGTGCGCGTTAAAAAGGTGTTCTCGCGATTAAGCTCCGCATTCTTTAATGCGTGCATCATATTAAAATAATCTTCATGCGGAGGCTCATTAACAGCTATATCCGCGTCAAATTCTACTATATTGTCTACCATACTATATTATCCTCATTAATTTTTAATCCTATCGCCTGAAATTGTTTGATATTACGAGGCGCAGGTTTAAATAGTCTTGTTTCATTCATGATTGCAGGTATATAACTTCTCCACCATCCTTCCGGTTTAAGTTGATCTAAAATATCTATTTTACCTCTCGTTAATACAAAGCCTTTGTTTAAGCCTGTCCAACTTAGTCTTAAAATTAGATCATCCTTCTTATTAGAGGGTATCTTTATTTGTTTGATTGGTCTGTCTGTGAAACTATCCATCTATCTACCTACAATTATTAAGTTAGGTGTTCTGATGTTTAAGTGCAAGACCTGATGTTTAGCGTCAGTTAATAAGTTTTAATTAAAAGCGATTAATAAAGTCGGTTTAAATTGATAAAATATCTATAATTTTGTCCTTATCGGTTCGCGGAAGCAATTTTAAAATATTAATGATGGCAGTCATATATAAATTAAAAGGGACAGCATTACTTGGTGTAGTTACTGCATTGTCTTTTTTATATCCGCCTTTATCAATATGATCTTGTAAAAATAGTTGTAATTTTGGATTAATATAATAGACAAAACGAGTTCTACTATCTCCACTTACATAATCCAAGTCATTTTGGTGTAAATTTTTATAATGCGTTTTTACTATAAATTGTTGATCGATGTTTTTTTGCAAACGATTATATAAAGTGACATGATCTAATTCTATTCTAAAAGCTCTAAGATAAGTGTCATAATCTAATTGCGATAAATATTTTTCACCATCTAAATCTGCACGCATAGCTATTAGATGTATCATACTGTCTATCGCATCACGATCTCCGGAATTTTTAGGAGGGTTTAAATTTTTATCTCCTTCTAATACCATTCCCTTACTCATAGCATAAGCTTGAATGCCATGTAATTGCCATATATGACCTAACTGCATCGATATATCTACACCATTACTAAAGCCTAACTCTTCCCACTCGTGAAGACACTTATTCTTCATATCTCTTTCTATTCTTTCTTTTGCTTTTCTGCTAAATAATCCCATTATAAAACCCTCACTCGATAACGCTATAATTACCTAATAAAATGCCGGTAATTAGCTGAATATAGGCAACTTCTGCCATTAATATATTTTGTTGAAATAACTTGTGGTTATGAAAATTATCGTTGCATGCGATAATATTAAACTCTGTTAATTTTAATTCATTATCTAACCTATCTATATTGCCGGCTATTAAAGGCCTCCTCGTTAAATCTTTAAAATGAATAATGCATTGAGCATTAATAACCTGCCTACTATCAGGTTCTAACTTAGTTCTATTATTAACTATTATATAAGCATTTGAGTCCGCGTTTAGTTTCATAATATAAGCATTATGACCACCGCTAATTTGCCAAGGCGGTACTATTTTAAAATGATCTAATAGCGGATTAATTTCATTATTATTTACGACACCTACAACTAATAGCTCGTTCATAAAATATAAATTATCTTCAACTAAATCTGTTTCAGTTATTTTTCTATGCGTTATCCACTCATTAAATGTATCGACTAAATCTGGTAGCCTTTCCATTCTAAATCTTAATTGAGGATTGCCGTCATCTTTAAGCCTAGACCATCGAGTGACAGTATCAACATCGACACCAACTGCCTCAGCTAAATCTTTTCTTTTCTTATTAGCCTCTTCTAAGAGACCTCCTAGCTTAGTTTTTTGATGCATATTGTTTACTACCTGTAAATCCATATTATGCTCCTGTTATTGTTATTTCTATAAATAATTTTATTTAATAAACCCTATAAATCCAATATTTGTGAAACCGACTGATAATGTCAAGCGGTGATGTTGCGCGTCTGTGGATAAAGAAGTATAATTATGATGATGGTGGTAGCGTTTGATATATATGATTTTTATAAAAAAAGGGAGATGACTAATACTGAAATATTAAGTTATCTCGATATACCTCACGGCTATCCTAGAAAACGCACTGATATATTCGGTAGATCAACAGAGGATTGTCCTGAAGGCATTTGCATATCTATCCTAAACGACCACCTAAATAACCTTGTGGATAAGTAGATGGATAAATATGAAATGGCACGCTTAATGCTAACTAAAAATATCTCTATAAATGATTTAGTAATTAAATCAGGTACTAAGAAGGCTAACCTAAACAATATGCTTAAAGGTTATCTACCTGTTAGCGATAGCGTTAGGAAGGTGTTAAATGGCTAGAGGATTTAGAGATGGTCGATGGCATCCGATGTGGTCCTATGAAGACTTTAAAAAATACGCTGAGAGTCCGGAAGGGAGATCTGTCTTAAAGGCTAAGACTGAGAGATATAGTAATGAAAGAAAGAAAGAAGAAGATAAATTAGACCCTGTAAATCATAGGATAGATTATATAGCGATAGTAGAAGACCCGGAATTATGGCGGCAAGTTCCATATAATGCTCGCGCTAAATATAAGGAATTTGCTGAGGCTCAGAGGGTTAGTAAGCTAACTAATGAAGAAACAATAAATAAAAAGAAAACCAATTAGGAGGAGTCTTAACCGATAAAGGTACATTAATATCTGTTTTTTTTTGATGTCAAGATATTTATGAATAAGACTATTAAACGCACTTAATGAACTTAGAGACTAAAGAAGATTATTATAAGCTCGCTGACGAGCTATATGAATTAAGAGATGACCTAACACACAACACTTATCTTATCTTTAGAGAAGAAGGACTATTTATTCAGATAGGATCAGGTGACTATGCACTGCAAGTATTAGTGCATAAGAATTTAAAAGAACTAAAGGTCTTATCTAAGAGTATAAGTGATCTCGTTTATTATTTAGATAGTAAGAAGGATAATCTAAATGGAAAGGGTTGAGATAGATAGACGCGTAAGATGGTTAGATAAATTATTTAAGGAAGCGATGCGAACCGACAGATTTATTCCTAGCGATAAGCCTAAATCACTGCAAGCCTTTTGGGTAGAGATTAAGAAAGATTGGATGGCGTATGGATGGGACACTACAGCTAAGGTAAGAATTAAGCCAAGCCAAAAGCAATTGGATAGATATGATCTCGCGTGGCATTTAGGACTAATGCTACCTGAAGATGAACGCTATTTAGTATGGCGAGTAGCGCTAACGAATAGGCAGAGTAATAGAGGACCGCAATGGTCTAAGATAGGTAGAGAGCTAAGGAAAGACCGACGAACTATTAAGAACGAATATTATGCAGCACTAAGTTTATTAGCTAAAAAAGTAGAGGCGCTTGACTAAGGGTACTGAAATCGGTTAATAATTTTATATAGTGGAATATCTATGACCTACTACCTAGACACAATCCACATAGACTTACTACTATATATAGGCGCTATTACAACCCTCCCTACCTTAGACAACTAACAGACGCATTATATTAATGCGCATCTAATAGCGCCTATTACCAAGGAGAATTAAGTGGCAGACCCTAACCCACGAAATATAAAAATAAATATTAAAACGAATATTAATCAGGTGCTGAAAGAGTTCCAAGACATTAGATCAAGAGACCTACCACGGCAGTATGGGTTCGCATTAAATGACACAGCAAGAAGTCTTATGAGAATACTCAATGCACGCACCTCGAAGTTCTTTCACAAACCTATCTTCGCATTTACTAAACAGGCGTTTGGCTATGTGCGATCCACAAGCAAACAGAAAACAATAAATCAAAAGAAAGCGTGGGTAGGAGTGAAAGGCGCATACGGAGTTCCGGCTAATGCGGAAGGACCTAAGAAAGAGATAGCATTTAATAAAGCGGCTAGCGATAGAGCTAAGGCTCTGTTCGAACTACAGATATATGGTGGACAGCGACAGGCTACCGATGGCAGTAACTATTTAGTTAAGCCATCAGGTCACACTAAAGAGGTAGGAGGGATGACAGCCGCCGGAGGATTAGATAAAAGGAAGTGGTTACCATCAGTAACTAATAATAAAGCGCAATACTTTAGTGGTATACCCAAAGGAGGCGCACAAGGTGAGAACTTTAGAGGATTATGGGAAAGATATGCGGATAATACCCGGATAAGAATGGTAGCAAAGTATGATAAGACTGCCAACTATCAGCCATTATTTCCTTATGATGAGATACTTAATACTAACTATGGCAAGATAATAACGGCTAATTGGCGTAAACAGCTAAGTTTTTTACGCAGAAAGTCTAAGAGACCAAAGTACTCCTAGATATTCACGGGTCCTGTTTGGCATGTTAATCAGTGGGTCATTCTTCG
>CETI01088087.1_pt1 | contig 26404 bp, 32 predicted proteins | sample 361441 | NCBI WGS metagenome assembly CETI01 (sample SAMEA2622478, study PRJEB7988) | marine metagenome | biome: marine biome (ENVO:00000447); feature: deep chlorophyll maximum layer (ENVO:xxxxxxxx); material: "saline water (ENVO:00002010), including plankton (ENVO:xxxxxxxx)" | depth 90 m | reverse complement strand
CAGGGCCTAAACATCAGGTACACAGAACCCGAGTGGTACGACAGGCTGGAGAGAACACTGCATCTAATGGACAGGACCGACGCACTGGATACAATGTGCCAATGGCTGGTGTTACGTGCCGAACAGTTGCCAGATATGCCGATAAAGTGTGCATATACCGGTGGTGTTGACACTGCTGTGATAATGAGTGCATTGAAGTATGCCAAGCGAGATTTCACCGTGGTCAACGAGATCACACACACAAAGCAACCAAACCATGAGTACATATGGAGCCACAACAAACAGGCGGGCGGAACCTTCTGGGGTTATGACCAATTGGCGGACACACAGGAGCCACACATACAGGCCACAGGATTCTGGGGTGACGAATGGCTACAACGCAATCCATTGTACGTGCACCTGTACCTGCAACAGTGGGATCGCAATATAACCCAAGAATTCGATCAGGCGGGCAAATCATATATGTTGGGTTTTTTCAACGAGGGTTACAGGGAGAAGATAGCGGACCTGGTTCCGGAACCCAACCCGAGAAAGAGCATGATGCAGAGGATGACCAACGACTTCCAGATGTGGCACATGGACGAATGCCTCACATGGACACCGTTCTGTGACCGGGAGGTGCTGGAGATAAGCCTCACACTGGATCCGGACACAGTGATAGACCAATGCGTCAACGCAGGATTCAGCAGGAACCTGATACGTAGGCTGGGCAACGAGAAGATGCTGGACGTACTCAACGTCAACAAGAACAACAGGATACCCAAGCAATAGTGGGCATAATACAATAAATACTGACATTATGAAAACAACTGTTATTTTAATATCACTGATGGCATTTCTAATCGGTTGCTCCAACACAGCAGAGGCAGGCCACTCCACAGGTAACAGCACTTGTCATGATGACAAACTGCACTACACCAACATGATAGCGAACGGCAAAAGATCGGACGCACCATTGTATTGGCAAAGCATTGAGAAGTTCAATGAAGCGGTAGCAGTGTTGGATTCAGATCCGGCGGCCTGTGAGGTTCTCATGGAAGAAGCATTGAGGATGATACGTAAGACCGGCGGCGAGTACCCGACAGAATAGTAGCACATAATAAATAGGTTTGTGAGCGAAGACAAACCCAAATTATCTATCAGAGAACGTTGGCGAAAAGCCTGCACCGCGGACAACATCGTTGACCTCAGTGTTGACATATTCCTCATTGTGTTTGATGTGTTGAGCAGTCCCATACTGATAGTGATGAGAGTCATACGTTGGCTCCTGAACAAATTCATAAACAAACACATCAAAGGTTTCATAAAGAAAATAGTGCATTGGTTCTTGGACCACAGGAAGGTAAGATTGGAAAGAGGACAGAACATATTCCGTTACTACTGGTATCTGTGGCTGTTGAGTCCGATCATCCTGTTGGGTCTTATGTTGTTCTTTGGTGTGTCCATTGGCATACTGGAAGGCCTCAAAGAACTACAATAACCGCTAACCCATTGATCTTTGCTGGGTACTAGGGTACCACGGGGTGACGTTGACCCCCACACAGGACCCTTAAAACGCGAAGAATTTTCAGCGATCACAGTCAAAACAGAAAATAGTTGACATTTAGGCAAAAATGTCAGTATAATTGATATTATGCCACTAACACCGATAGTAATAGAACAGACTGCCAAGGGCGAAAGAAGTTACGACATATTCAGTCGTTTACTCAAGGACAGGATCATATTCCTGGAAGGACCCATTGGTGAACACACATCATCATTGCTGTCATCACAACTTTTATTTTTAGAATCACAGTCACCGGCCAAAGACGTGACGTTGTATATCAATTCCCCAGGCGGACTTGTTACTGCGGGTATGGCCATATATGATACCATGCAGTACGTCCGCAACGACATACAGACCATAGTGGTAGGACAGGCCTGCTCTATGGGAAGCCTACTTGCAAGTGCCGGAACAAAAGGCAAACGTTTCATGTTGCCTCACAGCAGACACATGATACACCAACCATTGGGTGGCGCAAGTGGACAGGCGACCGATGTTGAGATCAGAGCCAACGAACTGTTGAGATGGAAAGACGAGTTGACCAAGATATACGAGAAGACAACAGGACAACCTTTACAAAAATTAAAAGACGACATGGAGAGAGATAAGTTCATGACTCCACAAGAGGCAGTGACATATGGACTCGCAGACAAAATAATCACAAGTAGGGAAGAAGATCAAAAAGGAGATAATTAATTATATGTTTATATTTTGGCACACTTTAATAATCACACTTTTCATTGGACTCTCATATTGGTTGGGATTCACCCACGCCACTCGAAGATCACATAGACTGAAGAAGAAAGCATAGTACAGTGTTCAAAATAGTAGCACTCATGACCCTAATAGGGGTGTCAAATCCAGACATAAGAATACCACACGAGGTATTCTATAACCAACAGACATTTGACTCAAAAGAACAATGCACCATGTTCTTGGAGAAGAACGACAAGTTGTTGATGGATACTCTGGCATATTACCTAATGATGACACCACAGTTCAAAGGCTATGTGGCCGAAATACACGAACTGGAGTGTTCCGAGTACTCAGAACATCACAAAAACGAAGGCGAACTGCTAGAAACGTAAATAGGTTAATGTGTGGCATATACGGCATAACCGATCACGATCCAAACTTCGTTGAACAATACATCACAACCTGTAAGCACAGAGGCCCCGATGGATCCAGTGTTTGGCACAACGACACCATAACTTTGGGCCACAACCTGTTGAGCATCATGGGTGAAGCAAACAACACAACTCAACCATGGACAACACCCAAAGGCAACAAACTTGTATACAACGGAGAAATTTTCAACTATTACGAACTGAAAGACAAGCACAAACAGTTCACAGATACCACAGGCTGTGACACAGAACTACTTGCTTGGGGACTGGACGAATTTGGTTTGGACTTCATAGACGAGATAGATTCCATGCATGGGTTCGCTTATTTTGAAACAGAAAAGAACACAGTCACGTTGAGCAGAGACCATGCAGGCATCAAACCTGTGTACTATGCAGAAATAGATAAAGGTCTAGTGTTTGGTTCCGAAGTGAAAGGTATGCTAGACAGAGTTCCTGGTTCGAGGAACCTAGACAAACTAGCGTCAAGTATGCAGAGCAGGACAGGATGTAATCCTTTACGCAATTCTATATTCTCAGGAATAAAACAATTACTGCCCGGAGAAACTTTAATTTATGATGTCAAGGAAAAAAAATTTATAGGCAATAAAAGAATTTATATAACACCCAACGCAAACACAAACTTTAATCCAAGCGAATTTAGAAAACAAATTAGTGACGCAGTCAAACGTTGTGCAATAGGTCAAAGGAAAATAGGAGTGTTCTTAAGCGGAGGTTTGGACTCGAGTGTTGTTGCATACGAACTCGGACAGTTGCAAAAAATTAACACATTCACAAACAGGATGGAACCTGAAGTGTATGGTCCAGAAGAGGACTACAACAGTGACGCCAAGGCGGCCAAAGTTTTAGCAGACAGAGAAGGTTACACACATACAGAAGTTGTTATAACTCCTAAAGAATATATGACAGCATGGGATGAATCGATCTACTTCATGGAGCAAGTAGACTTCAATCCTAGTATGCCGATGTATTGTCACACAAACAAATTCATGGCCGACAAAGGTATAGTGGTTACAATGGCAGGAGATATGGGAGATGAGTTGTTGGGAGGATACCCAAAATATCAAAAAATGTTTTACAGAGATACTCCCACTACGTGGAGAGGTTTGCTTACACTTTGGCTACAACGTTTGAAAAGACCAAAAAGTTTTGTAACAGACATATTATCAGATGAAGTATTGTTAGATGCACTAGAAGATTGTTACTCTGATAAATTATGGAATCCAGATGATCCGGTTGGATCGTATATGGCTTTAGATTGTGTTACACAATGCCCAGCAACCTTTTTCAGCAGGAATGATATTTACGGAATGGCATACAGCATGGAAGGACGGTTTCCATTGGCAAGTAAAATATTCATGCAGTACTGTTTGAATATACACACAAAGCACAAACTGAATCAATCAGAAACCAAAAGAATGATAAGGATAGCATACAACGGTAGACTGCCTGCGGATATTATTAACAAATCCAAAACAGGATGGACCGTTCCTGTGGGATTGTGGCTTACAAAGAAAATGGATAAGGAACTGGAAAAGTTTTACATCGACAGTATGGGCGATGAACCTTTGAAAATAGTTTCAGTCAGTCAAAAGGCCGCAAAAATGTTAATGCCTGACTTTATTCTAAAACACTGGAAACAAACTTACAAAGTAAAAGATTAATTCAAATCCTGTATCTCAACCGGAACCACCGGAACTGCTAATAACACTCTACGTTCTTCTGGGAAGGTCTCCACAGTAGGCAATACCCACGTGTGATTGGTTGTCGTACAAGACACTAATACTAGGAATAGAAACACAGTTCTCATAAAAGTTTTATTTCTTCTTTTTAGATTTTTTCTTGCTTGGTTTGACTTCCATCTCTTTAGTCAGCACCAACGTGTCCCAAGGGTGATTGTCTGACACATTGTAAGAAGCCAAAGTCCTCTTCCACCATGATTTAAAGAATTTAATCATGTTTATTTTTTAAATGGGTTCAATCCCTTAATACCTTGGACAGCACCTTTAGTTTTAGAACCAACTTCGTCCTTGATTCCTTTACCTAGTGCTTTAGCCTTACCAACTACGTCAGGCATCTTCATCTTTGGCATTTTTGGCATTTTAATTTTTTTAAACATTACTTCTTCTTCCAAAACATAAGTTTACCGCCTAGGTCTTCAACTTTCTCGTTGACATACCAACCTACGGCAAATCCAATTATTAATCCTAATGTAAAAAACATATCTTTGCTCCTTTATATTTTACTGTATTTATTGGTATTATAGTTGACCTATTTTGGTAAGTATTATATTATATACGTATATTATGATAAGTAAGAGTATGAAAAACATAGGAATATTACTAACGACGCTGTTTGTATTAAGTGCGTGTGCTAAAAACCCTGCTGTATCTTTTGGAAAGAAGTGTGTTGCAAAAGGTGACAAGGTTTATTGGTCGCACGTTTGGATCTATGACAAGAACGAAGGCATGGATGCTAACAAAAAAGACTGTGAACTTATAGCATCAGATAAGTCTGGTAAGTAAAATTTAAATAAGAATTATGAGATTGATATTATTAGCACTAATATTGTTATCAACTTCTGCGTGTTCAATTCCTTTAGTAGGAAGTCTTGCAGGTAATGGCGCTACGGCCTATGCAACCAAGAAGGTAGAACACGGATTGGCTAGAAGTGTTATTGATGTGGCCATGCACGAGAAGACAGGTAAAACAACCACACAACATCTTTACGCAATGATAGAAACAGATAAGACTAAGAAACATTTAGAAAAACATTTTCCTAATAAAGATCTTAAAATACAGTTTCCACCTATAGATGCCTATGCGGCATTTCAAACAAAAATTGAAGCAACCGTATCTCCTTAATGTACAAGATACTAATACTAGCATACCTGATCACACAAGACCCAATAGCAACTCAACAAACTTTCCAAATGCAAAAAACTTTTGACACAATGGAAGAATGCAAGAAAGAATTACTTCTTCAAACAAGAGGCAACGGAACTTATGATGTGTTATGGGAATTCGTTAACGACGGAGAATTCAAATGGGACTGGCTAGTCGCTGGTTGCAAGAACGACGAAACAGGTGAAGAGTTTCGTATAGAACCGTCTTATCCAAAAGGTAAACCAAAAGAGTTACAAGGATTAGATTTTACAGAAGATAGATTAGAAGTTTAATTATTATTCGACTTGATCCCAGTCTTTATTATCTGCTTCTTTATCAGCCGGTGAAGTTTTACGACCCGCTCTTTGTTCTTTACAAAATTCGCTCTCGGGTGCAAACATACAACTGATGATTCCGCTGATAGCATCCATTTTTCCAACAGAGTCCAAAGGTCCATTTGAATCTTTTTGAATATTTGGTTTGGCACAACTTGTAAGAAGTATTACCAATGTGATTAATATAATTTTCATATTTTTATTTACTGCTACCTTTGGGTGTATTATAACTTGGTATTTAGAAATCGTCAACCGCGGCTCGACTGCAATTAAATATGGTATACAAAATACTCAAAGGAAAGTATAATAACTCAATGCTGAGTCAAAGTCAAAACAAAAGATTATATAAAAGATTTAAAGACGAATATGATTCCGTCCACTACGATGTAATGGAAAACGGTTATGGGGTCAATGGCAAATACCAACATCTGGTTGAGCAGTATATCAAAAAAGTTACAGGCAGAAAATTTGTTCACGTGGTGAATAACGGAACAACGGCAATACAAATTGCAATTTTAGCCTGCGATCTTGTAGGAAAGAAAACACAACTTTCTAGTTTTGGATTCAATGCCTGTGTGAGTCCTTTTGTAATGACAGGAAAACCATTATTTAATGATGTACTTCACAACACCAATATGGACTTTGATCTAATTGCCAAGTCTGTCGATTGTGTTATGCCTGTGGACTGGTTTGGAGTACCATGCGATTATGATAAACTTGCAAAGAAATGGAAAGGCAAAGTTATTGTCGATTCATCTCAAAGTTTTGGTGCAACATACAAAGGAAAGCCTTGTGGTAGTTTTGGAGACATCAGTATATTTGCGTTTGGCAACCAAAAACATTTTGGAGTATTAGGACATATAGGGGCAATAGCAACCGACAACAAAGATTTAGATTACAAAATAAACTGTGCAATCAACCAAGGAAAGTACAATGAAGGCAGATATGATCCCCACCAGATGCTAGGAATCAACGGCCACTGCAATGATATAACAGCAGGACACTTATGGGTGGGAATAAGACACCATAAAGAGTTTCAAAAAAGACGTGATAAAATAGCAAACTATTGGTCAAAGGAATTCAAAAACTTAAAGGTTGAGTTATATGATGCACCTTCCAAATGCCAAAGGGCCTGGTATAGATTTGTGTTTAATGTTGATGATCAAAAACATTTTATATCATACTGTAATTCTCGTGGCATTGATTGTAGAAACACATATCCAGATAACTGGAATGACATATACGGAGACAAGAAGCCGAGACCTATGACAGACAAGGCCAGGAAACACGGTGTTTCACTGCCATTAAGTGCCCAATTCACTGATGCCGAAGTGGAAAAAATTAGTGCAGTTGTAAAAGAATATTTTATATAAGATGAAATACGAACCCAACAAATATCCATTCCAACACTATATCGAAGGAAAAAAAGTTTCCATAGACGAAGCCTGCAATGAATTAAAAACGTTTGATGTAAAAACAGATCAAACTTTTAATATGGACAGTCCTGCCTATACAATGACAATCGAACAGGACAACGGACCAATACACACACAGCAAAGTATGTCCATAACCGACAAGTTAACAATTGAATGTACATTACAAACAGACACAAAAAACGATATTGGTATATTAGATTATGTAAATGATTTTGAAAAAGATTTAAATTCACACATGGCCGACGCAGTCAATATGTTCCCTGGTCCTTATGTTTTATTAAACTCCGGAGGAATAGATTGTGCGTTGATGGGAGCATGGCTTTATAAAAACAAATGTGACTTCCAAGTTACTAACATGATTAACTTGCCATTTGGAACCGACGAAGCAGACATTCAGTCTGATAGAATACAACACGTATGGAAGTCAATGGGAGTTAAAGTCAAAACTATGGATGTCTCGCCACACGACAGGGTAAAAAATTATCTTTCAGAGTTTACAAGAGCACCTAAATCATTTGACTGCAACTTGCATGGTTATGATAATTTGCTTAAACAATTCTGCAATGGAAATATAGCAGTAGACGGACTGGGATCAAATTATACAATGCTACACTTACCGCAAGGAATAGGTCATGCTTTCATATCCTTAGATTATGATACCTATAAAAAAATGTTACGCACAGATACTTTTAGTAGAAACGGAGTGTTCGATCTTTTATTGCAGGAAAAATATCAAGATGGAAGGAAGCCAACTGATGCAACAGGCATGATGGATTTCAATTACTTCAACAACAAACTACCAAGTCATGCATCACATGGTTGGAGAATGTGGCGTCACATTATAGAGCAAGTACCTCAATGGGAGTTTCACTTAACATCTGAAGATTGGTTTAATAAATTCCAAAGGATCGATTACAGTAAACTCACACTTGATCTAACAAGGGATTTACTAGACTGTAAGCATTGGAAAAATATTATAAGCAAGTGGGCAAGTCCTGAACTCGCATCAAAATCTAAAACAACAAACAATGGTAAAAATTATTACATACCATCAAATGAAATGTACTCCGAATGTTTTTCATTACTTCAACAATCAAAAGAATATTGGAAAGGTAATTTCCAAATACTCAAAGAACTTGTTGCAATGGAGTATATGCTCCAAAGATTTAATAGAATCTCACCACAAGCCATACAACTAATGCACTTCTTCAAATGGCGTCAAAATAGCAGTTAAGTGCGTATATAACTCATCGGAGTACACATACTCCAGTCTATACTTTACCAGTGCTGTACGTTGCTTATATGCTGTTTAAACGGTAGACTTTAAGCGGGTTCTAGTATAATATTATAGCAGTAACGCCCCCATGGCTCAACTGGTAGAGCAACTGATTTGTAATCAGTAGGTTGGAGGTTCAAGTCCTTCTGGGGGCACCATAAAAAGAATCTTAAGAGCCTAATCATCTAATTTGGTGTATTTGGTGTTTTTGGTATTTTTGGTAATGTTACTTTTGGTGTGGTCCCTTCGTCTATCGGTTAGGACAGCGGTTTTTCATACCGCAAAGAGGGGTTCGATTCCCCTAGGGACTACCAACTATAATAATCTTTAATATTAATTTTTCTAATGTAATCCTGTCTCTTTATAAAGAGATCTAGTTTTTCAGAATTGTCTTCTGCAATAGCAATCTTATCTGCAATATCTTTGCATACAGGATAAGAAGAATTTGCTAATTTTTCTTTGGCAGTTGTTGTAAACTTGTTTTTATATTTTACGTTTAACGCATCTGGATCATTTAAGAATGCCCAGTCGTGATCTATACCATGCTCTGTAGTGTAATCTAATATGTTAGGCAAGTTTGCAACATTAAGACTGCTCACTGTTGTCCAAAAATTTAATTTAAGTAATGGATATTGCTTTTGTAAATTTTTATATGCCAATACTGTTTTTGTATAATTTTTCCATTTAATAGGCCAACGTACATAGTCGTGAACATCACCCACACCGTCGAAAGATAATGTCACAATGACCATTGCTCTATTTTTTAAAATAACTTCCAACTCTTTAATCATTCTTGAACCGTTGGTATTCATTCGTACAATCTTTGTGTTGCTTGGCAAGTCTGCCAATATTTTTTTATAGTTCTTACTAGCAGTCGGTTCGCCACCGTTCACATCTACTTCTAAAATTCTATCTTGTGGCAATTTGTAAAAGTTTTCAATGTTGTTTACACGAGGATATTCCTTTGAAGTAAGGCTTCCAATCTTAGTGCTCAATCCTGCATTACAACTTTGACAAGCACTATTACAAACATTATCTAGCACACCACCAACAACCAAGTAATCGTCTTTAAATTTATGAAGTACTTTGTGTCGTTCTATGCTTTTAGTTCTTATGCTCTCACCACTTATTTCTTCAGTCTGTTTACATCTTACACACTGATCAGGCCATTTATCATTAGACATTTGTTCTTTTATATTGTCTAACCACTCGCTCTCATCTAACTCCTTAAATGTTTTAAAACCGATCGCATTAGTCATGTGTCCGCATTTTCCAATGCTACCGTTCTGATTCAATCTTACAAAGTGATTAAGTCTCGGACAATACATGACGTGACTCCGTTATTACTTTTTCTAGGCTAATAGTTTTGTTTAACCAATTGTTCATTATGTATAGATCCACAGCAATATGATCCTCTAATACCCTTACTAATTTTTTATCGGGAGTTTCTTTTTTTCTATTATGTGGTATGGCACTCATGGGTAAAAGGTTAACATCTTTTTTGTAATATTTACTCAAATGTAATAACCAATACCATTGTGGGATCCAGTGTCTATCAGTCAAACCTTCAACTTGTATTTTGTCTACAACCTCTTCTGGTTCTAATTTGTTTAATTGTGCATACTTGTTTACACCACTCACAAATCTAGATACAGGATGTCTTAGATATATTTTTAAATTGTCTACGTCTTTGATCTGTTCGTTGAACTTGCTTTCTTCTTTTGCTCTTCTAAATCCGTTCCAGCCATTTTTAAATATTGGATATATCCAATCATTGCCAAGTCTGATCACTTCGCAATCTGTGTTCAGTATATTGTTTATGTCCATGATGTATGTTCCTTTAACACTTCGCTCACATACTGGTCAACATCCATTCCTCCCTTTCCTTGTGTGTTGATTAGTCCGGGACGTATAAGTTCCATTTTGATATTGCTGGCCTGTGCATTGAGTTGTTGGTGTGCAAGTTCCAATGCCATTTTTTGATTACGATATTCCATAGACTCTCGCATAGTAAGTCCTTTGAGTTGGGTATCCTCTGTGTTCTCACATACCCTTGTAGAAATATTCCAAATGTAATGAACTTCTTTTTGTTCTTGCCACCTATGCCAAACTTCAAATAGCAATTCTGTCTGTGCATAAAAACTTATTGCATTATTAATAAAAAGATCACAAGGTTCTATTAAGGTGGCCGTGTGTGCTATCCTTCTTATGTTTTCGCCATCGCTTCTTGATATGCCAACTATTTCATGCCCTTGTTTAGCAAGTTGCTCGGCAAATGATTTACCAATTCCTCTTTTATGACCTGTAATCGCAATTTTCATATGTGGTTCCGTTTGTATTTAAATAGTGCATATGAAGTCATATTTTATTTTGGATTGCGATAAGCAACAAAAAATTGCAGATAGTTTATATGGTTACTATGTTGGAATAACTGCAAACAATAAACCAAAAGAATTTTGGACTCATCTAACAAGAAAGCAAATAACAGATTATTTGTCTATACCGGGATTAGAACTTACAAAATGGTTTGACAGTTTAGGACTAAAAGTCAGAGATATGAGTTTTACAATTACCAATGAAAACATACAAACAGGAATACACAAAGACGAACCCCCGGTTGTCGCAAAAATAAATTTTCCTGTGTTGAATACTAAAGATACCTACAATGTTTGGTTTGACGAAAACAAAAACGAAATTGATAGGGTTGAATGCACAAAACCAATTGTGTTAAGGTCCGACATATTGCACACTGTTGAAATGGGAAAGGATGCCAAGTATCCTAGAATACAGTTCAGTTTTTGTTTTTATAACGAACCGCTTAACTTATTAAATTAATAATATTTGGGATGGTCCTTCATGGGAGTATCCTTAACATTATCTCTTGTTCTTATTGTTTCTCCACCATCAAAGATTATGTCTTGTCCCGTCATGAAATTGTTCTTATCACTGTTGAGCCATAGCAAAACGTTTGCTACGTTTTCTGATTCCGTTCCTGTCCCCAAAGGTATGTCTTTTTTGTAAATTTCTTTTAATGCATCTCCGTGATAGCCTACGTATAAGTTTTTAGTTCTTTTGCTATTACCCAATATAACATTGTTGAATAAATTTTTTTTCCAAGTCCAAAACGCACTTGCTGATCGGAAATAAAATTCTGCCATGTGTTTTGCTCCACCGGTAGCAGGTTTGTTTGGACCTCCTGCATATACCAGACTGCTTATGCCCGAAATACTTGCCCAACGCATAAGATTATTCTCATCGGACAGTTCCGGTTTGCATTCTATCAATAAACTTGCAACAGGTTCGGCACACATTTTTATTGCCTGTCTTACATCTGCTAATTTAAGTTTGTCCCAACCAATGTTCCAACTTTCGCCCACAAGCCAATATACTTTGCTTATAGGTCCTTGTTCTCTCGCTTTGTCAACAACATCTTTCATGTCTGTTGACTCAAACATATTTTTCTGTATTAAGTTGATGTTAGGATTTTTTTCTAATTCTTTTGCGTGGTCATCGTATTTCCTGTAAGTGCCAACCACCTTGTGTGTCTTTGCTTCTTCTTGTGCTACAAAACTTCCTATCGAACCATTAGCACCGCAAATTAAAACTGTCATAGTATCTCCAAAGTAAAGTGGCCCGAAGGCCACTTTAAAATGCTTAGGTTACTTTCCTACCCAATTCTTACCTGCTTTGTCTAGTACAGCAGACCATTCTTCTGCTGATAGATCACCATAAACAGATGGATGGAAAAGTTTTTTGTTCTTGATGTGTCCGGCAACTGAATCAGCCGTCAACACTTTGTTCCATGCCGCTCTTAATGTAGCAATATCAGACTCGCTCATGTTGGCAGAGTCCAAGTAAGTAAACGTTTGGATATCGTTATACTTGTAATCTGGAAATAAGTCTGACATTGGTTCCATATCTAAAATTTTAGTAGGACCAGTGTTCGCCCAACAAGAGATACCGTTCTTCTTTACTCCGCTAACTGCTTTTGGCATATTAGTGAATAACATATCAGTATCGCCTGCTACAAAGCCTTTAAGACTTTTTCCTGAAGATCCATAAGGCACAAACTTCATAGGAGTACCTGTGACTGCTACTAATGGATCAATCAAATGTTGTCCATAAGAGTTTGACACAGCGAAAGTCAGTCTCTTACCCGCTTTGAGTTTTTTAACTGCTTCTGCTAAAGTATCGTTTGAACAGAACGCCATTGCTCTGCCCCAACCTGTACCTATCCATGAGTCTGCACTTGCCTGAAGATCGTTACCCGGAGTTTCGTGTTCCAATGTATTTTGGATCCACACACTTGGGTTCTTGCTAGTTTTCAAGTAAATGGTAGCACCAACTGTACTGTCTACGATAATTTTGTTGAACTTGTATCCTGTTTCTGCTTCTAGAATAGGAATGAAAAGTTCTGCGTTATCGTATGCCGTACCGCCGGGAGTACCTGTGACCAGATAGTCAATAGTTTTTGCGTTTGCTAATCCTATTGATCCTAACATGATCATTAATGCAACTATTATCTTTTTCATGTGTTTCCTTATATAAGTTTTTGTTATTATAATATCCTAATAATATAACATCTTTTTTGTGATGTCAATATTAAAAACCAGAGCAGAATAGCAATAGGAGTTAGGTATCGTTTACTCTGCTCTGGCGTTGGAAAGTTAGTGATGATCTCACGTACGGTCGGGCGTTCTTTTCAGTAAAGAGCAACTGGATATTGGCATATGGTTGCTCAGGCGTCCTGTTATGACCGGCGTCACTGATGTGGCGCTACTGCAAATATTTATGTTGGTAAAACTTATTGTAACAATAATTGGTGACTGTGTGGGAAGTAATCAGAATAAATGTGCCACAATCTTATTACTGCACCTTGTATCTGTGTTTGCAAAACAAAAGCAAAAATTAAAATCAGTGTGTCCCATCTCCTCAAAAAATATCCCAAAGGTAGTAAGGCACCCACGACCATAAGATAATAATGTTGCTGTTGCACAATAGTACCCATATAGAATACCAATGCCATGAGGATCACGAAAGTAATTGAGTAAAGCAGTTTCTGACTTATTTTAAACATCACGTGAAGATGCTTGGCAAAAGGCCAGGCCGCACACAGGCATATAGCATTCATAACAAAAAAGAATATCACAAGTTTTCCAAACATTCCTGTGGCCACTGTTGTTTCCCAATTGATAACTTCCATGTTGTTTTCTATTATGTTAAGCACTATTGCTTCGCTGGTTGTTATGGGTATTCCGATCAAGAGAAGTGGAGTCAGTTGTGTAAGTCCTGCGGCATTGTTGGCCGTTTCAGCACTGACCAAACTTTTGATATCGCCATTTTCGTTATAGGTTCCTTTCTTCTTGCCCAACGCAACTTCTTTCACATAGGCAACATTACTGGCCAATGTTGATGTCATGTGCGGAACCAATCCACATAAACTTCCTATCACTGTTCCTCGTAAACTTGCACCTATGTTGTTCCAGTATTCCTTAACGTGCATAAAGAACTTGTTGTCCCAAAGATTAGATAGTGCTGTCATGTCGGGTCTAGGAGAGTTCCAACTCTTTAAAAATATCGGAAACACAAATAAAGAAACCACAACAGGATATAATGGTAATCCAAAATGCAAATAATAATATTTTTCGTAGTTTATAAGGTCTGGCCAATTGTAGGTGAACATTTCTTTATTGAACCCTATGCTGGACAGGAACCAACCTATTGCAAACAAAAATAAATTATGATACCATTTTTGTCCGCCATATGTTATGATTAAGAATATACTTACAGCGATTAATATCACTGCCTGTACATGGGTGTTATAAAATTTTGCTATTACCCAAACAGAAAAAGGCAACACAATCATCATTATGAAAGACGCCAATCCTGCACCTACAAAACTTCCTATGGCACTGTTGCTTATTGCATAGTTTCCTTTGCCTGCAAGAAACATACGATGACCTTCTTTGACTGCAGGTAAACTAGAAGTTTCCCCCGGAACTGCCAGTGTGGTTGCAACAACACTTCCGGTATACTGTGCCGCTCCCGCCAGACACACGTAAAATAAAACAATTTGGAATAGACTGAAATCTGTTATGAATGGATAACATAACATCAATGTGACAACGTTACCAACCCCCGGCAACATACCTGCTATTAGGCCAAATAAAATTCCACATAGCATTATTACCAAGTCTACTGATACTGCTTCTAACATTCTATTATTATACTTTATTCCTTGTAAAAGTCAATTAACAACGGACAGTCTTTCCAACGTATGAAAGGAAACTCACCTTTTGTTTTCCAATTGTCAGGACCAACCGTTTCGTTTACTACGTTCAAGAACTCTTTGTATTCGGTAAGTCTAGGATTTATTTTTCCATTATCAACAAACCAAGTAAATTTTGGATGTTCCCACCAATCACTTGAATCATCTTCTTTTCCTAGATGAAATATTTTCAAGTCGGGATACATTAATTTTTGTATTTCTTGCGTTGATAAAGTCTTCTTGTATTTGGTTTGTTTGTGAGCAATGGTATTCATCATGCAAGGAGTTTCGTAAAATCTCATTGTGTTTGCTGTAAAACTACAGGCAGTTGCACCTGCTAGTCCGTAACTGTTTACTAGTAGGCTCCATATATTATGATCGTTGTTGTAACACACTTGTTTGTAACCTGTGCCTATAATAAAAACAGATTTGTCTTGTTCTCGTTCTTTTACTATCTTGTCACCATATAATTGTAATATGTCATCCCACATACCATAAGTCGTTGACCAAAGTTCAAAATCCTTATCCTGTATTGCATACTTTTCTAGTTCAAGATAATCTACAAAATTAATTTTTGTTTTTGGAAATTTTTTGATGTAACGATCTAATAAATCTTTATTTTGTATGAACTCTTGATTTTGTTTATGTGTGTTTGAAATAGATTCCAACACGTACATTGTGATTGCATCAAATGGTATGTTTGTTCGAATAGCAACTTCTATGATATATGAAGAGTCGTACCCACCTCCCCAAGCAAGTTCCATGTACTTGTATGAATCACGTAATTCTTGTAACCTTTCATCTGCTAAAGGATCTATGCTTTCAACAACACGTCCTTGTTTCCAGTTCTGCCATGGATCCCAATAAACTTCTAGGTCTTTAATGTTTTGATTTGCCAATAATGCATTTAGCATACTTGGATAAAGGATATTAGTATTTTTATTCCTGACACCTTCTACGGAAGTGTAATTGCTTATGTAGAGTTTAGTTGCATCCATTGGACATTACTTCAGTCTCTTACGTCCAATTATAGTCAACGAATCTCTTTGCATATTTGAGTTGTTGAATGTGTGGTGAGGAAAGAACCATGGCCATTCATAGAAGTCTCCAACTTTCCATTGTTGGGCAACACTGTTTCCCATTCCAAATCCCTGACCATATGCCCAGTCGTTCAAAAAGATAACACCTATACGCACCTCTCCACAAAGTATTGGGTCGTCATGTGAATTGTGCATATTGCTCATTTGTCTGTGTACATCCACGTGACTCTTTGTAAGTTTGCCTGGCGGTTGTGAGAATCTAGAATATCTAATCTTTTCCCAACCTATAAACTCCATCAGTGCATTGTACACATCACGATTTAGATGCCTGTCTTGTGTTTGTTTTGTTATGACTTCGTTAGTCACAGTTAGGTCATGAGGCTCCTTGTCGCAGTAGATGTTTAGTTCTCTGATGTGATTCAGTTCCGGTCGTGTGTCCGGTGCCTGTGGCTGAACACCAAAAGTTGAACTTATTCCAACAACTTCGGGAACTTCCCAATCAACCATTCTTTCACGTGTCACGCCATGCTTTTCGAAGTGTTTCCATACGTTGCCGTGTTTGTGATATCCTGGCTTGTCTTTGTGTTTGTCGAACATCTTCCAAGTATTCACTTGGCTCTCTGCCCACGGTTTTATATTGTGTCTGAGTAATTTCTTGTCGAGATCGGTTTTGTACATTTTTAACGTCCTTGTTTCTATGCCAATACCAAATTGTATTTATTTTTGAATAAAATGTCAACAATTAAATATCCATATGCAATTCGGAAATTACTCGGACAACGAAATACCAAAGCAAAAAATCGAAGGTTACAAAGTCAACAGCCACGGCTATAGATGTGCTGAATTCTCACCTTTGCCTGCTGGCAAAAAGAACGCAGTCGTGCTTGGTTGTTCTCACACTTTCGGGGTTGGTCTAGAGGAAGATCAGCACTGGGTCTATCATATAAGTCAGCACAACACGGATAGGATCAGGTGGTGGAACCTCGGCACACCCGGCGCAAGTGGCGACACAGTGGTAAGGATATTGCAAGGAACAGAAGAAGTCCTATTCCCAAAACTGATATTGATCATGTGGCCAAGTGTCACACGTAGGGAAAATTTTGGTGACGTAGACACCTACAAATACGAGACAAGCGAAACCGATTGGCACAATTTCCAACGCAATCTGTTCCTGTCGGAAAAATTTGCCAAGTACAACAACGCAAAAATATGGCATTGTTTTGCACAGGATGATCCAAAAGACTATGTGGCTGACGCAAAAAACTGTTGGACAAAAACAAATCTAAAGAACTGCTATCCCAAATGGAGCCGTATCAAGAGCAATAAAAAGGACAGAGAGCGGATATCCGAAATAGACAAGGCCAAGGACGGACTGCACTACGGACCCAAACATCACAAGACTTTCGCAGAAGATTTCTTACACAAATTTGGAAATAATATAAATTAGTCGGGTTGAACAAACTCTCTGTACACTGTGTTTGTTTTGAACCAAGCATACACATGATCCTGCCTCGCAACCTCATCACACACTGATTTGAATTCGTCCAGTTCCTCCGGGCATCTCTTCTCTTCGAAGTTATCAAAAGTTTGCCAATCCTCTATTGGATTGAATTGAACTTCCGCGTCAACACTTCTAGCCAGTGCCGCCATCGCAGGCATCTCACGCCAGTTGTCTGCCTGTACAACCATGTGCATCTGGAACACAAAGTCATAGTGATGTGCCAGTTCCTGTATGTGGCGTAGGTTCTCGTTTATCTTCTCCCAGGTGCCACCCAGTCTCAGTTTTTCGTATGTTTCTTTTGTTGCTCCGTCTATGCTGACAGCCAATATGCTCATTCTTTTGAATATGTGAGGAACCCTGTTGCTCAACTGTTTGACCAATAATCCATTTGTCTGCATTGTATATTCCAGGTAGTCGGAGTCATATGCGGCCATCTCCTTCATGAAATACCTGTATATCAAACTCGCGAAAGGATCACCATCGGATCCTATGTGTACACGCAGACTGTTTGGCATCTTGATCCTGTGCTTGATGTACTCCAATACTTTTTTGACCAATCCTTTACGCATCTCGAACTGAGATCCCGATGTGTGCAATATTTGATCGGTCCTGCAACTTGGACATTTGAGGTTGCAACTCTCGTCCATGGCCAGCCTGATGTGCCTGATCAACACCTGCGGTGCCCTGTTCCAGGCACTACGCCTCTTCAATATCTCTGTGTCCTTAAGGTATGCACACTGCTTGTTGTTGCAATACCTGTATGTTCCGTCGGCCATGCTGTCTCGCAGTTCACCTGCCATTGCTCCTGCGAACATATCCTCTAGGGATTTTACCTGCAGGTTTCCTATAGACTGTGGCAACCACGATTGGCATTCACAGGCATACACACTGCCGTTCTTGTCGATCAAAACTGTGTCGTAGGGCCTAGGACACCTGACCTCTAGTTTAAGGTTTTTTTCGATGTCTATACCGTATTGTTTAAACAGTCGCTTGTTAATCATATAAAGTATTTACAAGTAAACTGGCGACCGACTTTTCAAAGGATAGGTCGTCTTACGCAAATTTACGCTTCGCTTTTTTCTTAATTTACGCATTTGGTAAAAAAACGCATTCGCTCCGCTCGATTTAAATACGTGCATGAAAGTTGCCATAATCACAGATTCAGCAAACACAGGATATTACCTTAAGAAATTACAAGCATTTGCACAAGGCATTACCAACGATGAAGTTGTGCAAAGAAAAAGTTATCAACCCATAGACTATGATGCCGCAGTAATATTTGGAAGTTATAAGATACATCGTAAACGTCCTCAACACAGAGGCAAGGGTGTAATAATAAACAGCGGAATTCCTTATGTGCAATTAGAGACACAACTAATAGGTAGATCTATTACAACTCATGAGCATGATGAATTTAGAGTGGGGGTTAACGGATTCCTATGGGATGATGCAGATTGGGGATTTGACTACGTAGATCCCACACGATATCAAAAAGTATTTGAACGAAACAAGTATGATGTAAATCAAAAATGGAAAGATAATGGAGATCATATTGTACTGTGTATGCAAAAAGTTGGTGATGCAAGTTTACGTGGATTAGATATATTTGATTGGACACGTGATACTATAAAAGAACTGAGACAACATACTGACAGAAAGATTATAGTTAGACCGCACCCTTTATATAGAAAAAAATTAAATCACAAAGCATTAGAAGAAGAGTGTGCTGAACTTAAAGATGTTATCTGGAAAGGTACTAATCTTAATACAGGAGAATATGAACCAATACAAAACGATATAGCAAAAGCATGGTGCACAGTAACATACACCAGTGGCACAGGAATTGATGCTGTACTTTCGGGCACACCTAATATTGCTTGTGATTCTGGTAGCATGGTGTACGAAGTTAGTTCTAAAAAATTATCAGAAGTTGAAAATCCATACAGGGGTGATAGGACAGCATGGATGAAAAAAATTGCCATGTGTCAATGGAATACTGAAGAATTTGAAAACGGCGAATGCTGGAAACATATTAGAAAGGCAATTAATGAAACATCTAAGTAACGGTTGCAGTTTTAGTACTAAAAAAGTTTTTAACAGTTGTCATCAGCATTTGGGAAAACTGCTTGGATTAGAAGAAACAATTAATTTAGCAAAAGGTGGCAGAGGGAATGACAGAATCGTTAACTCAACAATTAATTGGTTCCTAGCAAATCCTGAAAGAATGAAAGACACATTTGTAAGTATAGGGTGGAGTAGTACTCATAGATGGGATTATGTATCTGGCTTTGTTACACCGAAGGAAAAGAAAGGTGGCATAAAAGGCGAACTCCTTAAATTTTCTTATCAATGGGCAACCTGGTCGGTATGGCAACATGAATGGTTAGCACGTGATAAGGATATTGATCATGAACTTAATGGAGCAGTAAGACTATACCAACATATTTTAACTTTACAAAACTTTTTCAAATTACATGGTATTCCTTATGTAATGTATCATGCTTTAACAAACGATACTCCTACGAAATCAGTCAATGGCAAAGAAAGACCCGATTTAAAATTATGGTATGATGCTATTGATAAAAAACATTTTTACAACTTTGATAGTAGTGAGTTTGTACAAGAAAATATAAAAATGCAACAAGAGAATAGATCAAGTGTAGAACACAAAGTACAAGTTGCTAACAAAGATTATGTGCAAAGTCATTTTGAATATTGTGCAATGACCGGTTATGTAAAGTCAGCAAATGACGGACATCCTAATCAAACAGGACATCATCATTGGGGTCAACGATTGTGTAACTTTGTGAAAGAAAATAATTTGTTATCTAAGAAATAACACGTAAAGCAACTTGATTCATTGAAGACCTAGCAACAGGAGTCACTTCTCTATTATATTCACTTCGCCATTCGGTTAATGCTTTCCATTCGTGCTGTGTCCAAGTATTCATTTTTTGCATAAGTCTAAAATTAATAAGTTCGTCAAATACAATAAGTGTACCGGGAACAATTCTATCATTGAGTTTTGTCAACACAGTTTTGGCAGAACTATATAGGTCACTATCTATGTGCAGGTATGCAATATTATTTTTGTATTCTGCTTTCCATGGATCTATTGTGTCTTGAAACCAACCCTTATGTAAAATTACGTTTTCAGTAAACTTTGGCATAGGAACGTTCATCTCACCTTTTTTCCAAACCTGTGCACCTGTGTTCCATTCTTCCGGAAGACCTTCCCAACTATCAAAGCCATGTATTACTTGCAATGGCATTTTTTCTAACAGCCAATTTATAGTTTGTCCTTCTCTCACTCCAAATTCCAACCACATATCGTTAAGAGTTACAAATTCAATTACGTCTTGTTGCCATTTTTTTCTTGTGCCTAACAAATCAATTTTGTTTTCTCCAAGTGTAATTGGATCCAAGTCTATAATTTTTTCTAGCAATTTTTTATTTGATTCGTTAACTTCCTTGAAAAGAATATCTTTGATCTCACCCTTAGATTTTATACGCCTACTTTGTCCCATTGATCGCTTTTTTTATTCTGGCAATGTCATCATTCATTGTAGTATTAACTAATATCTCGTACACCCATTTGTCTCTTTCTTTAATTTTGTTTGTTCTACTTCTCATGGCAGTATCGTCCATTATTTTCTTTTGTAGAATATCTATATCGTCTCTGTATTCTAAAGTGCCTGATTTGATTGCTAGTTTCATAGTGTATGTGTCTACGTACCAATGCCAAAAATATGGAGGATAGTGCCACCCTAATGCTTTGTACCATTCTCTGGTTACAACAGGTTGGCTACCACCATATCTAAAATCTTCGCTATATTTTAATTTGTCAAACCAAAAGTTCATTGCATATACACCATGCTTATGTTCTCTTCTGGTATCTCTCATTCTCTCGTCCCAGCCTTGTGTTATAAATTGTATTTCGTCTCCTGCAATCATAGAAAGGTCGGCATCTACATCTGCACAAATTTTGTTCCAACTTTGCACAGTGCTTTGATCAGGTCCTGTTTCAACAATTAAATTATTTTGATATTTTTTTAACAAAGGTTCGAACTCTATATTGTATTGTTCTAAACTTTCGTCGTCATCGTTAATGTAATATTTTACAATAACATTGTCAGGATCTTTGGCAGTATTAAATGCAGTTCTGCATAAACGTTCAGGTAAACTTACATCCTTACCTTTCCATAAGGTTCTCGCTCTCCCTCTGCTTGGTACTGCTATACAAATTTTCATTTTGTTAATGTGTCAAATATTGCTTCAACCATTTTTGAAAAACCTGTCTCTCTTTCTTCTGGAGACATTGTTTTGTTTTCAAACTGTATTCCCGGTACATAACCAATTTCGGTCATCTCTCCTTTGGTCATTCCAGTTTTTTGCATATGGTCCGAAACTGTGTTTACTGACAATGCTTTCTTTTTATATTGATTTGCTATTGTGTACAATGCATAAGTTTCCATCTCAACAGCCAACGTTGCAACCTTTTGATGTTCCTTCCACCAATTCTCATCTTGTTGATAGAAATCGTCATTTGAAACAATGGTTCCAACATGAGCGGTTGGACACACTTCTGTAAATTTTTTAAGTAGATCCCAGTCTGCAGAAGGACTATACTGTACTCCTCGCACAACTGTATTACGAGATTCTGTTGAAGCAGTGGTTGCCGCAACTATATCTCCGGTTTGAACGTGTTCTGCTATTCCACCACAACTACCAACACGTATAATAGTTTCAACTCCATAAAATTTAAAAAGTTCGTGAATATATATTGAGTTGGACGGCATACCCATTCCGCCACCTTGTACAGATATCGGAAACCATTTATCATTCCAACTTAGATTACCCGTGAATCCTAACATACCTCTGACACCATTCACTTGTTTACTGTCATCGATATATTTGTCTGAAATCCATTTTGCCCTCAATGGATCTCCTGGCATCAATACTATTTTTGCATAGTCACCCGGCTTTGCTTCAATGTGCGGCGTCATATAATTCTTTCCAATTTTTTACACGCGGTAGTGTTGTTTCTGATCTATTATAAGGCCAATCCATTATAAATGTTTTAAGTCCTATCTCTGCTCCTTGTAAAGCATAATCAACTCTATCCTCAATCCAAATATAATCTTTGCCCTCGTATCTTTCTTTTAGTATTTCGCTTTTAGGTTTTCTAAAATCTCCAGCACAATAGATATAATCAAAAACATCTCCAAACAGATGTCTAAGGTTTGCTTGTCTAAGTTTGTGGGCAAATTTATCTTTGCCTATCATGGTGATAACTTCAAAACGCCAACCTTCATTTGCAAATTTTGTAACGTACTCAACACTATCTTTGTATGCAGGTATGAACCCCAGCACACCTGTCTCGTTAAACTTATGCACCTGTTCTAGTGCTTCTGCTTCAGGTATGCCATATCTTTTTGATTGTTCAAAATATTGATCTGTGTTTGGTAGCCTGACGTAACCTTGCTCTCTCATCCATACATCGAAAGCAAAACACCAATCCAATAGTACTCCATCACAGTCGCTTATTATTTTCTTCATAACTTAACAGTAACCTTCTTATCTCTGCCCATGTACCTAAATCAATATAGTCTTCGACTTCTATTGCTTTAGATCCAAATATTGGTGTGTTCTGTATTTCCTTTGGATCTACATTTTGTTGTAGTGTTGATTTTTCCATGAACTCAATACAACTGTTAAATGTTCTTCTTCTAAATGCAAAGGCACACCAAAAAGCATTATAGTATTGTACATAATTTTTTGGCTTATCGCAATAGTTAATAACCATGCCTTCGCCATTTATTTCCAAAGCACCTTTGGTTTTAAGTACATCTTCTGAGTTTTCTTTTTTGTACAAAAAAGTAAATCCTGTTTCAGTCAATGCTTCTTTCACTAATGTGTATAAATCATTGTTGCCTTTTAGTTTCATTATTGTGTCTGGTAACAATACAAGATTGTATTCCCCAAATAAAGGCTTGGCACTTTTGATTGCACCTGTGTATTCTTGTTCGCTTGGATCTTGATATATGAATGAAATGTTAAATCTATCTTTGTATTTTGCCAGGTATGTTAGTAGTTCAGGTTTGTGTTCGTTTATAACCACAACAAATTCTACATCTTTCCTACCGTAGTTTCTAAAAAAATTAAAGCAATTATCTATGAGGGCGTGGTCTTTATCTAGTCTAAGAATTTCTTTTGGATAAGGTAAATTTAATCTTGTTCCCTTTCCCGCGGCTGGTAATATTACTGTGAGATTGCTCATGTAATATTAGTTATGCATAAATTTTTCTAATTTAAAACCTTCCGAATCGTAGCAATCAATGTAGTCAGAATTGTTAACGTGTTTAATTGTTCCCTGACCCCAAACTATGTCATGATCACTATAAGAAAAAGGTTTTTTAATTGTAACATCTATGTACTGTCCGTTACCCACACCAAGTGTTAAAAATGTTACATATCTACCTTTGTCTCCTCTAAACACTCTGCCATTAGCAACCAACCCAGCAAATTCAACTTTATCCATGTAAAGTTCTTTTACATAAACACCAGGCATAAATTCTCTTGAACTCCACCAACCATATTTCCTATATTGAAATTGTGGGGTATCCCATTTATCAGAATTAGAAGGAGTTATAACATCTATGCCAACTCTTTTTGCCTCTGTTCTATAAACCCAACGTCTATAAGATCCTTGACAGTGTTTTAAACAAGCCTGCCAAAATTTTTCTTTATTGTGTGCTTTCTGATAAGCCAGTGCCCAAATTAGTCTTCCTAAATTTACAGCATGAGCACGACATAAACCAAAGCCAGATAACGATTCTAGCATTGTGATTATTTCATCTTTACGTGGATGATTTCCTAATCTTGTCATGAACTCCATGCATTTCTCTTCGTTCTTTTTAGCAAATGCTCTGCGATACATATCTGCTTCATACTTGTCTATGTTAAGCACTTCCGATATTCTGTCAATAGCATCGTCTTCGTATACAATAGTATCACTCATTCTTTCTTGAGACCAGTCATGGAACATAGTTGCTTTCTTACGTCCGGATATTGCAACAGGTCTTATTAGTGCTGTACCAAATACACAATCCTTTCTACTCTTTGGTTGTATTGCCCTGAACAGTCTTCGCATCGCCGGACTTTCTGCCTGAGTCACTCCTAGCACGTCTCCTCTGCATAATAGGTCCGAGGTAGCACGGTCTTCTTCTGGATAGTCTGTTAATCTCATAGTTGGATCTATCTCTATGAGTTGCGATAAACCACGATTGGCTAAAACATCCACTTTCAGATGTTCTAGGTCCTCCACTTCGTTCTTGTCTAATAGTATTTGATTTTCTGCCGTGAATAAAGATTTTGGCAATTGTCTTGAAAACATTAATATTCCTCCACAGTGTTTTGATATACATCTTTTTTTACCTTTCAGTTTTCGTTCTATTCTTTTTGCTTCTGTTGGATCAACACCAACAGATTCATACGTAAACCTGCGAGGGAGATTACCTTTTGCACCTAATCGTTTTGCCGCTTCACGTCTTGCCGACTTATCTTGATAGAGCACGTAATTTGATATTCTTGCACTACGTCCGGGCCATCGATCAAATATTCTATTCATCACTTCTTCCTGACGATAATGGGGGAAGTCAATATCGACATCAGGTAGGTCATCTCTGTTTGGATTTAAGAATCGTGCCACGGGTATTCCCCACTGCACAGGATCTACGTCTGTTATGCCAAGTAGATAGCAGACAAGTGATGAGCCAGCACTACCGCGAGTCATATGAGGTATGTCTCTGGTTATTGCTAGTATATCACATATTTGAATGAAGTAGTCTACGAAACGTAGTCTAAGGATGATTTGAGTTTCTTCGGCGAGCCTTTGCGTGTATTCTTCTGTGCCTGGACATTGCCTAATAAATCTATCGTACAGCCTAGTTATGTCGTTTAGTTCTTTATCTTTTTTCATTGCCTATGTTTGCCTGTTATTGCCTTGAGCAAACATATTTATCTGCGTATATTATTTTGTAATATTTTTTGGTTATTGATCTTCGTCTGAATGCAACTCATTTAGTAGTTGTCTAAGTTTACCACCCTCTACTGTGCCTTTAATTTTGCCCACAGTATCTCCTTTGGTTGGATCCGGAACCCCCGGTCTTGCATCTTTAGGTGTGTCGGGGACTACTTTAGACTTCTGTTTCAATGAATCGTATATAGTACTTCTCTGTTTGTCAAACTGTTTATATTCAGGATCGTCTGCTAAATCTCTTATTCTTAAACTATCAACATCAAACTCTAGGTCTACTTTTTGTCCAACACCGCTTGAACTTCTAGTTTTCATAAATTGTATCTGATATCGACCACGTTCTTTCATTGCTCTACTTGTAAAAATACCAATTACGTTGTCCGCTGTTTGTATCTTAGATAAACCTCCTGCTATGTGAGAATGATCAAATTCTATTTCTTCTACACTTGCTCTATTCAATTGTGATGCAGTTGCCAACAACATTTGTGATTCTACTGCAAAGTTTCTTATTTCTTCTGATACATATTTGTCTTTTATAAACAAGTCTGCTGGACTGATACGTTTGCTTTTTGGCATCATCAAATCCAAATAATCAATCAATATACAATCAATTTTCTTTTTAGTTTTTAGTTCTAATTCTTTTATATAAGTTTTAATATCCAAAATTGTGCTACCACTTGGCATATACTTGATGTGCATCTGCCCGGATTTTTTAGCCATCATCTTAACTTTCATCTCAACATTATCTATTTCGGGAAATACTTTTTTAGTTGGAATGTTAGTCATCATGGCATCAAGTCTCATCGCAGTAAGTTCTTCACTTAACTCAAAACTTATGTAAACGGTATTCAAGCCAGTGGTTGCCCAATTCACTGCAAGATTCTGTAAAAATAAACTTTTACCTGCGCCTGATCCACCTGCAAAAATGTTTAGTTC